>Ga0209542_10000933_pt1 | contig 69766 bp, 60 predicted proteins | sample RifCSPhighO2_01_FD_184028 | JGI IMG/M metagenome (GOLD analysis project Ga0209542, IMG submission 184028) | Soil microbial communities from Rifle, Colorado - Rifle CSP2_plank highO2_0.1 (SPAdes) (version 2) | ecosystem: Environmental > Terrestrial > Deep subsurface > Rock core/Sediment ...
CAAGCGCTTCGGTTTTTTAAGTGGTTGAAGATAAAGGAATTTTAGAAGTGGACCAATAATCTCTTTGAAAAATGTGTCTGCTTTTCGTCCTCTCCTGATTTAGTTCCGTCGTCCGTCTGGGTTTCTTCTGTCCGTCTGGGTTTCTTCTGATTCTGGGTTTCTTTTCTGTCTGGGTTTCTTTTTATCCAACAGTTCCGTCGTCCGTCTGGGTTTTTTTTGCTACCCCTGCCTAAACTACTGTCCAAAATCCGTCGTTCATCTGTCTGATTTCCGTCAGCTAAAACTCCCTAATCCAAAATAAGAGCAAAAAAGTTGGCACGGGACTTGCTTAGATAAACTAAAGATGCCGACGGTTTTCAAAAAAGGGGGTTACCGTTTCTTCTTTTACAGCGCTGATTTTGCTGAACCAAAGCATATTCATGTAGAATATGGAAATGGTGTCGCTAAGTTTTGGCTTTTTCCCCTGCAATTAGCCTCTTCTTATGGGCTGAAAGCTCATGAGTTAAAAAGGGCTAGAATTTTGATTGAGGAGCATATAGGATTGATCGAGGAGAAATGGAATGAGTTCTTTAGCAGAACAACATAGTCAACCGGAAGCCATTGCAATCGAAGTTTGCTTTACCGATGATATGATTTGTCTTACCCTTCTTGACGGGCGTGAAGTGCGAGCCCCGTTAGAGCTTTACCCAAAACTGGCTCAAGCAAGCCCTGAACAAAGGATGAATTATCGTCTTATTGGAGGGGGAAGAGGGATTCATTGGGAAGCCTTAGATGAAGATCTTTCAGTTGAGTCGATTGTTTTGGGAAGAAAAGCAAACTGACGGTTTTTGATCACTCCCTGACGTAAATATTACAAATTCAGAAGCTCTTCATTCGGTTATCCGAAAAAATCTCCATTTATTTTAACAACTTATCAATTTTTGGTTTCTTGGCATGTTCCCTGCAATAGAGAGGATTGAGATGAGAAACGACCGAAAGGGAAACGCGGCGGTGGAATATATGTTGGTTGTCGCGGTGCTTGTATTGGGGCTGGCGGCGGCTTTTTACAGACCGCAGTCCAATGACAGAAATGTGCCGAGAGCTTTTAGTAATTGGTATCACGATTTAACGGAAAGAATTTCAAAACCTTAAGAAAGGAGAAAACTATGATTTTAAAAAACCAGAAGGGGCAAAGTGCAACAGAATACATGCTAATTATTGCCATCGTGGTTTTAGGTTTGGTGGCAGCTGCTTCGCGATTAATCCCAAAATTTCAAGATGGGGTGGAGGAGCTAAGCAATAACGTTGTGGAAACATTGAGGACAACCCATGACATGTCAAAAGAAGGAAACTAATAAAGGGAACAGCGCTATCGAGTTTATCTTAGTATTGCCGTGGCTAGTGGGGTGCCTCCTTATTTTAATCCAAATGGCAATCTGGGTAACGACGGCTCAACTGCTTCATTACGCCGCTTTCAAGCAGGCCAGATCCGCTAGTGTTTATGAATTTGCCGGCGGAAAAAAAGAGATTGAAGCAATTCTTCCAATTTCTCTTCACTCTAAAATACCGGCCCTTTTTATTCAAAAAGCTCTGAAAGGTATTGAAACGAATCTCAACCAACAAGGTGAAAAGGACGACAAATACAAAATCACACAAATGGATAACTTCATCGGCCTTTGTGGAGACAAAGGGGAATATTACTTATGCGATCATTGAAAAATCAAAGTGGGCAAGTCGTTATCTTTTTTGTTTTGCTTGTTCCCATCTTTGTCTTGGCCCTTGTTCTTTTTACAAAATTTTCGAGAGATGTTTTTACGAAGATGAAACTCCAAGGTGCGCTAGATCGCGGAGTTTATGCAGCAGCTAGTTATCAAACAGAAGTTTTAAACCAGACTGCCTTGCTGAACCGGAAAGCCCATGACCTTTTTCTTCAACTGGAAAAAGAGTTCAAAGGAATTAGCCAGCCAAATGACGAGAAAGCAAGGGAGAGAATAAAAAATCTTTGGATCAATCAGAATAATCTTTATGACGAAATGGATTCTCTTGCCAAGGTTGTCTACGAGAGGGCCTTTGAAATTTTTCAAAACGAAGTCAAAAAAGATTTTCCAGATGTTAAGTTATCTTCACTCTACCGAGTTTCCCCTGTCTTGTGGGACGGACCAAAAATCGATTTTTCTTTTGATAAGGTAAAGGGAACCGTCATTTTTGATCCAACCGGTCACCAAAAAGTACCCAAAACCGATTTTGAAGCCAGAATGGCCTTTGTCAAAGACCCCAGTCAAACGATAGCCTTTGTTGGAGCTGTTGAAACAAAAAACGGGTTACAGGCTGTCGCCGCTGCACAACCCTTTGGTGGAAGTGTTTGGAATTTTGCTTTGAGTTCCGACAAAGACGAAACCCTTTTGTATCAAACATCAATGGTTCCCGTTGATACCTTGCCATTGGAGGATTTTAACCCCGATGAAATTCATCACTAATAAAGGTGCTGCCACAACAGAGTTTGTTTTAATCTTCCCCTTTGTCGTTTTGTTTCTCATTTCTTTTTTTAAAATTTATCAGGGGATGACGGGCAAAGAAAAAGAGTTGTTGGGAAACGACCAGACCTACAAAGAGGAGCTTTTTAAAAGACAGCAGGAAAAGCCGATTCTTGAGAGGCCGTGTGAAGTTCACCCTTTAATCTGTGCAGGGAGAAAGCCATGAAAATGAAACGCTCTGCAATATGGGCATCTCTTATTGGACTCTCCGCCCTTGTTTTGGCGTGGGGGTTTTTAAAGGCTAAAGAGTTAAGTCTCAATAAAATGCGGGAGTCTTATCCTGTCTTGATTGCCAAAAAAGATATTTTACAAGGTATGAAATTAGATATTTCGATGGTGGAACTATCAAAAGCGCCTCGCCGTTTTTTACAACCGGCAGCCCTTTCTTCGCTCGATGCGATTGTGGGGATGGTCACGGCAGCTCCCATTTTGCAAGGAGAACAGATTCTAGAAACCAAACTTGTTTCTATAGGGGCGGCGACTGGGCTTTCTGTAAAAATTCCTCAGGATCAGCGTGCTTTAAGTATCGAAGTCGATGAAGTTTCCGGTGTGGCGGGGCTCATCAAACCGAATGACTTCATCGATTTGCTGGCCACTTTTGAAATGGAAGATAGTAGCGAGACCTTGCAAACGGCAACGTATACTCTTGCCCAAAAAGTTCTAGTTTTAGCGGTGAATGATGATTTGGGAAATCCCTTCAATCCAGAAATTTGGGAAAAAAGGACACAAGCAAAAGGTCTTTTTGCTTCAAAGGGATTTTCCGATGTTGCCGGCATGCAACGTAGAAAAACACTGACTCTGGCCTTGAGCCCTCAACAGGTTCAGGAAATCGAATTTGCTAAAAATAGTGGGACACTTGCCGTGGCTCTCCGGTCAAAACTAGATGGAGAACCCATTGAATTAGGTCCGGTCACGGCATTTGATGTTGTCGGTTTCAAAGGACGTTTAAGAAAAGCAAACTATAGGGAGTATCGAGGACGATGACACGATAAAATTCCAATGTCCAAATTCCAAACACCAAATAAGTTCCAAAATCCAATGCTCAAACACCAAACTAAATTTTTTTGGTCATTGATACTTGGTTATTGGTTTTTATTTGGAGCTTGGTGCTTGGTTTTTGGAACTTCAGCCAGCGCGACTTCCATTCCGCCTCAATCCCTAACTAAAGGAGAGTCGGCAACAATCTCTACGGATTACGAGATCGGTGATGTGGCGGTGGGAGATCCCAAGGTTGTTGATTTTTTGATTCAGGAAAATCGCAAACAGATCTACCTCAATGCAAAGGGGGAAGGTTTTACAACGCTCACACTTTGGGACACCAAAGGTGAAGCGAGAGATGCCATTCCGATCACCGTTTATCAAACTAGCCTCAAAGGAATTTTGAGCGAGGCCAAACAATCTTTCGGGTCATTAAAAACGATCCAGTTTTTGGTGAACGATAATACCGTTCGTATTATCGGAGAGGCTCCAAGTCCATCTGATTATAAAAGAATCCAGGCGTTTGCTTCCCATTATCCTCAAGTGGTCAATGAAGTGAATATGGCCAAACCGGTTTTGGATACGATGACTGATAAAATTACCAAAGCAATTGCTATTCCCGGTATTAAGGTTCGCTCTGTACGTGATAGGATTATTTTAGAGGGTGTGGCTTACAGCCAGCAGGCGGCTAACAAAGCCTATGAAATTGCTAAACTCTATGACCCCAATTGTTTGAATTTGGTTGAAGTGCGTCAGGCCGATCGAAATCCTGGAAAAGAATCGATGGTGCAACTCGATATCTATTTTATGGAGGTCCAAAAGTCGGCCCTGAGGACTTTCGGAATTGAATGGGCGCCCGGCTCTTTTCCAAGCAGCGATAGCGCTACAGGAAGTCTTGGGGGTGGGGTGAGTCAAGGCCTGGGCCTAGCAGGGATCGGGCAATCTTTGATCGGTTTTGTTCTCAATTTATTACCCAAAATTCGTTTTGTAAAAGAGCATGGCCTGGGGCGTGTTTTGGAAAATCCCACTTTGTTTGTCAAAAGCGGCGACTTGGCTAATTTTTTTAGCGGTGTTCAGGTTCCTTATTATTCGCAGCAAAATGTGCAGTTCAAGGAGGTAGGAGTCAAAATTGATGCCCAGCCAATTGTTGCCAATAGCGATATCGATTTAAAGCTGAGTGCTTCTATTTCTTCTCCATCCCCTCATATCGATGGTGGCATTAATTCTCATTCGTTGAGTACGACCGCTTATATCCCTTCGGGACAAGCGTTTGTCTTAGGAGGGATTTTGAGCAATCGCGATGTAAAAACGTTTAATCGAGTTCCTAAAAATCTGGCGACCTCTTCCGCTCTGTTTACACTTTTTTTGTCGAAAGATTTTCAAACAAGCAAGTCCGAACTGGTTGTTTTTGTTTTGCCAAAAATTGTTGATCAATTGACAAGTGCAACCGCCAGTCAGGATCAGTGGCAACAAATGGAAGAGCAACTAGTCAAAGATCGTTCCATGAGAGAATATCTAGAATACATGAAGAAGAAAAAGAAATGAGTCAGGCAAAAATTATAACAATTATGGGTGTTAAAGATGGTGTTGGGACTTCGACTTTTGCCTATCAGCTAGCGCTGGCTTTGAAAAAAACAGGAAAGAATGTTTTGCTTTTAGATGGGGATGCCGCACATCAAGGAGACCTCCAACTCGTCAGTAAAACCCAAATTGTTTGGAGAAATTTGGATGATTTGCAAAAGGTTCCAAGGCCTGTAACCCCAAGTTTTCTTTATGGATTTTTGAGAGGGCCTGAAGGAATCCCCAGCTTGCAATTGGCCACAGATCGTTTTCAACTCAAGTCAAAGAACCCAAAAGATTGTCTGAAAGCCCTTAGTGAGATTGTCCCATTTTTTGACTGGGTTGTGGCCGATACAGGCTCCCACTGGAATCCTTATTCAGCCCAATTACTCAACAAAGCGGATTTATTGCTCTTTGCCCTAAATCCGCACGTCACACTCATTAAAGAGGCCAAAAGAAAACTAGAAGAGCTAACCATTAGCTATTTTCCTTTAAAAAAAGTTGGATGGCTAGCGCTCAAATGGGATTTTGATTCTTTTTTAAGTATTGCTTCTGTTGAAGAACTTTTGAAAATTTCCTGTTTTGGTACGACCGCGACTGAATCCCTCCTCAAATTACAAAAGGCTGATTGGGCGGTGGAGGGAATGCAAGCCTTTTTACCCGACCTTTTGTATTCGGTTGTCGATGAAAAAAATAATAAATCTTTTTTGAGCAACCCTTCCCCTAATCTTAATGATCGAAATGAAATTAAAGAATTAAAAATTCAACTTCTTAAGGAAATTCAGGAGAGGATGGAAAGCAAAGGAATCAAGGAAGAAGAGGGGGTGCGCTCCAAAGTTTCAAAAATCATTTTGGAAGTTTTTAATGACAAAAGTGATTTGATCCCCTCTGAAATTGATCGCTCTTATCTATTGGAGGAATTGCTCGACGAGTTGCTAGGGCTTGGCCCGCTTGAAAAACTTCTTGGCAACGAAAATTCCGGGGAAATTTTAGTGAATGGAACGAATACAATATATATCGAGGAAAAAGGACAGTTACAAAAAACACCTTTTCAATTTTTAAGCAGAGATTCACTTCAAAAAACAATCGAGAGAATCCTCCTTCCGACAGGGAGAAGAATCGACGAATCCTCACCCATGGTGGATGCAAGGCTTCAATGCGGTTCTAGGATCAACATGATTATTCCCCCGTTGGCACTTGACGGTCCCATCATTAGTATTCGCCGGTTTTCCAAAAAAATATTTAATCCGCAAGATTTAGTGGGGTTAGGTTCCTTAAGTTCCGAGATGGTTCAATTTTTGGAAACGTCTGTGGCCAGCAAACTCAACATTTTGGTGGCAGGCGGCACCGGATCTGGAAAAACAACTTTGTTAAATGTTCTTTCGTCTTTTATTCCGGAGGACCAGAGAATCATCACGATAGAAGATGCGGCAGAGCTTTCTTTGAATCAACCTCATGTCGTGCGTTTGGAGTCAAGGCCCCCCAATATAGAAGGAAAGGGGGCAGTGACGATTAGGGATTTGGTGCGCAATGCTCTTCGCATGCGACCTGACCGGATTGTTGTTGGAGAGTGTCGTGGGGCAGAAGCGCTCGACATGCTCCAAGCCATGAACACCGGTCATGATGGCTCGCTAACCACTTTGCACGCAAACAGTCCCAGAGATGCGCTGACAAGGCTTGAAACGCTCGTCATGTTTGCGGGAATGGAGCTCCCTTCAAAGGCAATTCGAGAGCAAATTGTCTCTGCTATCGATTTAATTGTTCAAGTTGCGAGACTCGATGGTGGCTGCAGAAAGATTGTCTCGATCATGAAATTAGAGGGGATGGAGCAAGAGACATTCACGCTCCAAAATCTTTTTGTTTATGAAAATGGAACTTTTAAAAAAGAAGCGCTATAACATCGCAATAGAAGAAGCCCTGCCTCATTGCTTTACCATCATCGCAAATGCAATGAAGGCGGGCCTTCCCCTCATACAATCTCTTCAGATCGCAAGTAGAGAGGCCCACCCTCCCTTGGCAAAAGAGCTTCAAGAAATTTTAGAAAAGGTTTCATTGGGACGCTCTCTCGATGAAGCGCTTCTTTTGAGTGAGGGGAGGCTTAAAATCCCCGATTTTTCTTTGATGGTTCATTCGATTGTCACTTTGCGCCAAATTGGCGGCAATTTTGTCGTTCACTTTGAAAATTTAGCCAGAATTTTGCGGGAGAGGGAAAGGGTTTCGGCAAAAATTCGTCTTTTGACCACTCAAGGAACCACTCAAGCGACTATTCTGGGGTTGATGCCGTTCGGTCTTTCGCTGATTCTTTATTTTTTATCTCCTGAGTTTGTCTCGCCGCTTTTTGAAACCCCTCTTGGTTGGCTCACAATTTTTTTAGTCTTAATTTTGGATGGCATTGGTTTTTTGTGGATCAATCAGCTGAGCAAAATCGAAATATGAAGAAAAACTTTTTGCTGCTTTTATTGTTCAGCCCTACTTTGGTGCCAACCTATCATATTTCCACCATTGAAAGAAAAGACGGGGTGGTTCATCAGTCAACATCTACAATTCAAAAGGAAAAGATTTTCGAAGAAGTCATCACACTTGATTTAGAAGGACTCCCTTCTCTCGTTTTGAAAAAACTGCTCAAACCTGAAGTCGATGCGGTTCAAATGGGGGGCGAAAATGTGGTCCACTATAACTACGATCTATCTCTTTTGGCCAAAGAACAGATAATCCCTCTCGATGAAACAGAAGCCGGCCAAACGGTCTGGCTCAAACCTTTCGGCATCCAGGAATTGAAATTTGTGGGAGCAGGCGAGGCCTGGATTACCGAGGGGAAAAAGACCCTCGTCGCAGAACAGTTTAATCTTTCAGGAGAAGTTTTGAAGGGCGAAGATAAACACCGTTGGACGATTGAGTATGCCCTGGGAGTTCAAAAATGATTTTTTGTTTATCGACATTGCTTGGGTTATCAGCCGGTTGGCTTTTCTTTCTTTTTGAAAAAAGATTGGAACAAGAAGAGTGGCGACTCAAATGGTTTGCCACTTCCCAGGAGCTAAAAAAGGAAGATTTTTTGCTGACATTTAACAGAAGATTGATTTCTGTTTTTTCTCCATTTTTTAAAAAACCCCTCTTTTTAAAACTAAAAATAAAATTGGATTCTTTTTTGAACCTTAGCGATTTTCTTTCCTGGAGTTTTTGTCTTTCGCTGGAGGGGAGTCTTTTATTTCTTTTCTTTTTTGGTTTTTCCTTTTGGAACGGTTTTTTAGGTTTTTTGATGGGCTTTTTTTATCCTTGTTTATGGCTCTTTTTAAAAAAACGGGAAAGGGAAAGAAAAATTCGCCGCGATTTGCCCCTTTTTATGGATTTGCTCGCTATTTCTGTCTCTGCGGGCCTAGATATTATGCAGGCCATTCAAAGAATTGCCAAGAATTTGCCTCGAGCCGAGTTGATTATTGAACTAGAGAAAACACTGGAGGATTTGAAAATGGGCCGCAGCAGACAAGAAGCCCTTTCGGCGCTCAAGGATAGAATCTCCGTTTCTGAGATGAAGAGTTTCGTTTCGATACTTTTGCAAGCCATGCAACTTGGCTCTCCCCTGGCACCCGTTTTGTTGGCCAATGCAGAACAGATGCGTGTCAAAAGATTCTTGGATGTAGAGCGTCTTGGGGTAGTCGCTTCGCAAAAAATTCTTTTCCCTCTTATTTTTTGTATCATGCCCTCCGTGTTTTTAACCATTTTTGCGCCTCTTTTTATTCGTTTTTTTCAAGGAGGGATTGAAAGTTTCTTATGAATATACTGAGAATAACCAATAACCAAATTACAAACACCAAATAATAACCAATGATTAAATCACCAATTATCAAACAAAGTTTCGATCTAGAAGAAAGGACGTTGAAATTTGCAAAACAGGTTTTCAATCTTTGTGGGCAAGTAGTCCAAAATATTATTAATAAAGAAATTATTAGTCAGGTAGTTCGCTCAAGTGGTTCCGTTGGTGCTAACTACCGCGAGGCAAATGACGCTGTCAGTAAAAAGGATTTTACTCATCGTATGAAAATTGCCCGTAAGGAAGCTAAGGAAACACACTATTGGTTACAGCTTTTGGAGGAAACTAACCCTGCCTTAAAAAACAAAGTGAAAGAAGTCCTACAAGAAGCTTTAGAGTTAAAGAAAATTTTGTCTGCTATTGTTAATAAAACGCATTAATATGCAATTTAGAATTATGTTTGGTTATTGGAATTCGGTATTTGTTAATTATTTGGAACTTGGCATTTGGTTATTGGTGATTCAGAGGTTAAAATGACTTTTAATAAGATATATTTATTTTTTGGTTGTTATATGCTCTTGAGTGCCTTTTGCCTCTGGAGTTGGGCTTATTCGCAAAGAAACGAAGAGTTAGAAAAAGAGCGACAAAGAGGAGAACGAATCGCCGAATTGCTGGCCTCCCAAAATTCGATAGCCCTTCAAACCCGGTTTGAATCAATGTTATCGCTCAATGGCGTGGATCAATCGCCAGGGGTTGTCAAAGCCTTCATTACAGATCATCAAGGAAATATTTTGGTTCCCTTGGCTCATTATGGAGAAAAATTTTTATCTGCTGAGAATAAAAAAACTCTTTTGATTAGAAACCCGATTTTAGGGCCAAACAAAGAATTTTTAGGAGAAGCTATTCTTCTTTTTTCCCCTGTTAAGCCGAACTTTTATTCTTTATGGGTCCTCTTTTTAATCCCTCTTTTTCTACTCAGTGCGCTCTACTTGCTTTGGGAAAAAAAGATTAAAACAAAAGAGATTTCTCCAACAGTGTGTGCGCAGACTTCCTCCTACTCATGGCTGCCGGTGTTGGCATCGTGGCTGAAAAGCAGCCTCTATATTTTTGATGAAGAAGGAAACATTGTCGCTGCATCCACACCGACGACACCCAGTCATCTTCTGGATCTTTTTCCCCAAACCCTTCAAGCGCAAAAGGTTTTGAGTTTGGTACAACGCTTAAAATTGAGCGGCACGCAAACAACATTGGAACAAGGAGTGGATGAAATACTTATCGGGAGTCTTGACGCAAATGACGGCAAAAAACATTATCTTTTGGCTAGCAACTAGCATTCCCTTTTTGTCTGCTGAAATTAGCTACAGTGCTAACCAGGCAGCTGTAGTAATATCTGAGCGGCTCTATCGGCGTGCAACAATGCAAACAGAAACAGGGGAATTCAAAAATGCCCACCAAAATTTTCAAATTGCACATTTTTTAAATCCTTCCTTTGAAGGAGCGTTTGTTAAACAAAAAAATCTGGAATTGTTTTTACAAGATAGAGCTAAGCATTATTATACTGAGGGCCTACGGGCTCATGCCGCTTCAAGACCGGCTGAAGCAAAGCTCTTCTGGCAAAAGGCCTTGCACGTTATTTTAGATGAGAGTGATCCTTTTCATCAAAAAATCACCAAGGCCCTCTCTGGCGCTTTTGAATACACACCCATTCGGTTGCAAACAGAACAAAAGATGAATCAAAATAATGCACGCGGGAAAATGGCTGTTGTAAAAAGTTTTTTAGAATCGGGGAACATGGCCCAGGCGATGCTCACTCTCAAAGAGGCTCTGTATGAAAATCCAAAAGATGAAAGGGCTCAAGATGTTTTGGGGCGATTAGAAAAAGCTCAAGTAAAACAAGTTGCCACTGAAGATTTATCGGAGACAATTAATTCAAAATTCACAAAGGCACAAAAAATCTTCGAGGAGGCTAAAGAATTAGAGAAAAATAAAAATGCGTTGCAGGCCTATAAAAAATATAAAGAGGGAGTTTCTCTTTTTGCGGAAAATGATTTGAAACCGCCATTTTATAATCAGTTATTAGCACAACAAAATGACATTGAGACTTTGCTAAAAAAGGAATTAGAGCCACTTCTTACTAAATGGAAACAAACACTCGATGATCCTGGCAATGGTTTGAAAGAGATTGGAGTCAAGTTAAAGAAAGTTGTTGAACAATATCCACCCTCAACACAAGCACAAGAGCTCCTTGCAAAACTCTATTCAAAATTAAATCAGTTGGCATTGCCTCAACTGATGGAGGCCAATACACTTCAAGAGCTAGAGGGATGCGTCGCTTCTATGGATCCGTTTGCAAGTGTCAAAGAAATTGCTATTTTTCAGGAGGTTGAAGCGTGGCAAGAAGCGAATAGAAATCTTCAAACTTGTCTCGTCTTCCAGAAAAACAAGAATGAAAATAACCGTTGATACCATTTAACAAATAATTCAGACTTGTTTTTTTCGAGCGTTTCCAGCGTTTTATCAAACCCGTCGCAGATCTTATTGAGCTTTCGCATTTCATCGACATGTTCTTTTTCAAAAAGATCCGAGCGGCGTTGTGCAAGATTGTGAAGCGCCCATTGGGCTAATTTATGAGTTTCTTGATCCTCCATGCTTGTCAAAGTAATGAGTCCCAGGATAGCCCTTTTTGCTAAATCACTTCTTTTAGAAGCTAACTTATGTAGGACAAAAACCCCATCTTCAAAGGTACATCCTATCTCAACAATATCGGGGATAAACTCTCCACTGAATTTTTTGGGGGCCTTAACGGCAATTTGGAATACTAACTTTGCTGCCACAGAACTTTTTTTGCCGAGATTGACAAGTTCTCGAAGGGGAACATCCCCTTTTGGATCTTGTAGACCAACTTGTGGTCTTCCTTGAACCACTTCTATTGTTGCAAATTGGAGTGCCCCCATTCTTCTTAAAGCATCGAGATGTGCGGCAGCCTCTTTGAAACGACCTTCATTGGGGGAAGTCTTTACCAGGATTGCAAACTCAGCAACTTTTCGTTTCCCCTTTCCTTCGTGTGGGCTTCCATCTTGCAGGGCTCTGAGTTCACCGGCACAAGTGCCAAGCGTATTGGATGAAAGCTCTTCAGCCATTAACGCAAAAACATCGGCTATTTCTGCGCAGTTTGCGCCATTCAGCGCGTCTCTTGTAACAAGAGTTTCAGCAAAAACCCGTTGGCCGGCGGCCATGGAAGTCCAAATGATGTCTGTGCCAGTGTACATAGCTAGTTGGTTATCGCGGCCTTCTAGAGAAAGTTGCTTATTTGTGCAATCTAAATTCTCAACCCTTCAGAAAAATTTTCCGCTTGAAAAGTTAGTGACTTGGCATAGAGAGAAGCTATGGCAAATCAAGTACTCGAATATATTGAGAAAAACAAAGATCGGTTTTTGAAAAACCTGTGTGATCTCATTAAGATAGAGAGTGTTTCCGCAAACCCTTCAAAAAAACAGGAAAGCCTGCGCTGTGCGGAATTAGAAGTCAAAAACTTTAAGGAAAGTGGTTTGGAAAATGTCCAACTCATTGCCACAAAGGGAAACCCCTTGGTCTATGGCGACTGGCTCCATGCCCCCGGCAAACCGACTATTCTAATTTATGGCCACTACGATGTTCAACCCCCCGACCCTTTGGACGAATGGAAAACGCCTCCTTTTGAACCGACCATCAAAGACGGCAATCTCTACGCCAGGGGTACTTCCGATAACAAGGCGCAACACTTCACCTATCTTTGCGCGATTGAAGCCTATTTAAAAACCGTCGGCAAACTCCCCATCAACATCAAAGTTATTTTAGAGGGGGAGGAAGAGATTGGCTCGAAGGGAATCGAAAAATACGTTCAGGAAAATGCAAAGTTTTTATCCTGCGATGCTGTTTTGGTTTCGGATACTCCCTGGTTTGATTTTGAACACCCATCCATTACCTATTCTTTGAAAGGACTTTGCTATTTTGAAGTGAAGGTTAAAGGGCCTTCTCACGATTTGCACTCTGGTCTTTATGGGGGGATGGTGCGCAACCCTTTGCAAACGCTGAGCTGGATTTTGGCAAAACTCAAAGATGACAAAGAAAGAATTTTGATTCCCAATTTTTATGACGACGTCAGAGAAATGACGGCATCTGAAAAAAAAGAAATAACCTCTATTCCTTTTAATGCAAAGGCGGTTAATGACGATGCCGGAACGTCGCGGTTAGTCGGCGAACAAAATTTTAATCCGATGGAAACGAACTGGACACGCCCCACTCTCGATATTTGCGGCATGTGGGGCGGCTATCAAGGGGCAGGGTCTAAAACCATTATTCCTGCAGAAGCGGGGGCCAAAGTCAGTATCCGCGTCACAGCGAATCAAGACCCCAAAAAAGTCGCCAAACAATTTTGTGATTATGTAAAAAGTCTTTGTCCAAAGGAAGTCACTTTAACTGTGGATGTTTTATCTGCCACACCTCCTGTTTATATTAATAAGGATAATTTTTTCATGAAGCAAACAGCGAAGGCCTATGAACAAGGTTTTGGCAAAAAGATGATTTTTCAAATGCAAGGTGCCTCGATTCCGGTAACCACCTATTTTCAGCAGGTATTAAAAGTGCCGGTAGTGTTGGTTGGGGTGGGACTTCCCGATGATCGCTTACACTCTCCCAATGAAAAAATAACTTTGTCGAATTTTTTTGGTGGTATCAAAGGGGCCGTCCTGGCATATCAAGCATTAGCAGAAAAATCTCAGGAGTGAAAATTCTAAGCACTAAATCCGAAATTCTAAACAAATTCCAATGATCAAAATTCAAATGTCCCAAACTGTTTGGAATTTAGAAAATTGATTTGTTTAGGATTTAGATATTAGAATTTAGAATTTAATATACTATGCTCCTGTGGCGGAACTGTCCCGGCGCCTGCACGATTTTTTTTCAAAAAATCGTTTGCGGCGCCGAGGATCCTCGACCTAACGTATAATTTTTTGCCAATAGTAAAAAATTATGTTAGGTCGGGAGCAAATCCCGATGCGGCATAATTTTTTGTGCGACGGTGGCGGAACGGCAGACGCGCTGGCCTTAGGAGCCAGTGGGGAAACCCGTGGGGGTTCAAATCCCTTCCGTCGCACCAAAAAATTATAAGCCACATCCCGTAAGCAACTTTTTTTGACGGGGGACGATAATGGTTAAGAACATTGCGTATTGGAAAGGATTTTTTATGGGAATAGGAATTGTTCTGCTTCAAATAATGCCTGCGATTGCTAAGGATGAGCTAAAACCGGTATTGGAGAAAAAAAATGAAGAGATACCTTCGCCAAAAACTTCAAAACCCGATCTCAATCTGTTTAAACAAAAATATTGTGACACATTAAAGTTTAGCCCTTCTGTATGTGCCAGTCGTAATCTCCATTTGAAGCAGACTTTACCTGTGGATGTTCAAGTCGCTGGCGACCAAAAATTCGAACTCTCTGGACTTGCCGTTCGAAACGGCCAATTATTTGGGGTTAATGATAAAAATGATCCATTTCTTTATCGCATTGCGACGCGCGGCAGTCAAAGCGCTGCAGAACGAGTTTCTGAAATAAAACCTCTCAGTCCCGAAATCACTTGCGATGGGAAACCCCTGGATTTGGAGGGTCTTGTTCCCGATGGAAAGAAGGGCTTCATTGTCATCAATGAGGCTTGCTCCAAAGCAATAAAAGTTGCGAATGATGGAACACCCTCTCTTGTCAAACTTGATTATCTTGAAGAACAAATTCCCACCGTGGGAAATGGTTTTGAGGCTGTTGCATTGGACCCTGTAACGAACCGTCTTTATCTTGTCAAAGAGAGGGCGCCAAGAAAAATTTATGAATATGATCTTGCCTCTGGCAAACTTTTACGTGCCTTTGATATCCCTTCTCCCATCGGCAATCCAGACGGATCGCCCATCATGATTCCGAATACAAACCCCCAGGGAAAACCGTGGACCTACGGTCCAACTGCAGCCGATGCTTATGTCGAAAGCCATTTTCTTTATCTGCTTGAGCGTGAATCAGCCTCGATTCTCAAAATCGATCTTTCAAAAGAAACCCCTCAATTGGTCGATTTTGTCTCCTACGCCCGCAACAATGTGGATAATCTTTATGATACCGGAGAGCCTTTTGGTCTGGCCGAAGGGTTAACAATGGATGGTGCTCATCTCTATCTTGCAACCGACAACAACAGCAAGCCGACCAAAAGAGATCCAAAGGACACTCGCTCACGTCTGTTTATTTTCAAACGGCCAAAGGGTTTTTGAATAAGGTGTCGGACACCTACAGTGTCTAGGTGTCCGACACCTACACCATACACCCGTCAAATTTTTGACACGCCGAAAAATTCTCCCAAGCAACTTTTTTGGAAGATTGCCGATAACAATAATAGAGCCAGAGCAGAGCCAGTTAAAGGGGGAGAAAGACTTGAATATGTCTGGTAGTTTAAATGTAGCCAGTGCCCTTGCAAGGGGTCCTTTTGGCCTTTTTAACGCCGTTTGTGAAACTCCTACAATAGATGAAGGTGCCCTTATAGGGGCTTTAGGGATGGTCGACCATGTTGCAGCTAGCCTTCCCCCAGAGAGTTTTGCTTCAGCCGATCGAACAGCTATGGATGGTGCTTTGAGGCGACTGCAAGAGATGTTGGAAGGGCGCAAAGCAGTTGAAGCAGATGTTCTTCGTGAATTGGGAGTTGTAGGGGATGTTTTTAAGCAGGTGCCTAAACCTCATTATGAAAAAGCGGTTTCTTCAGTCAGCGCTGCTTTACGGAGACAATCTGCAAAATTTGCTGCCACCCAAGCAGCGCGAAGAAGGATTACCGATTTTTTGAAAAAAAGTATGCCAGAGCTTTCAGAAAAATATCCTCACCTCGTTCGAAGACATCCTAAATTTGTGACACTCTTGATCGATGCCAACCAACTCCAGTGCGCTGAGAAAGCAGAAGAAAATGAAAAAAGGATACCTGTCATCCTCCATCACATTGCCATTACTAGCCAAGATAAACGAGTCGCAGAGAGGGCATTTTTTCAACTGATTGAATTAGCGGAATTAGAAAATGAATCAGCCGTGCAGAAAATTTCAATTATCTTTGACACTCACCGATTTTTATTCACGACCGGCCATATTATTGAACTAGGGAATGTTAAAAAGACATTAGAGGCAAGGAAAAAATATGCAGTGATCGCTTGGATTAACCACATTTTGTCCGAAATGCATTGGTATAGACCAGAACTGTTTCCAGAGTATCAAAAACCAGAAAAACCCTCTCCTGAAACCGCCTAAAATTTCGCTTGTAACAGCCTTCTAGATATGGTCTGTAGCGGCGAATTATGGAAACTCAAACGCAAAATGATATTTCTTATATATGGACCAGGCTAAACCGTCGCTGGCTGTTGAGCGGCCTTATTTCTGGAGTTGGAGCAGGGTTATCGATGCTTCTTTTGGCCTCGTTTTTGTCTCTTAAAATCCACCAAGAATTGACCTTTCCTTTAAAATTGATTGGCGCCGCAGTATTGGGTGCCCAAGCCATGCAAATAGGTCAGTTTGGGGGCGGTGCTTTCACAGGTCTTCTCATTCATTTTGGGCTTGCCAGTTTTTTTGGTCTTGTCTTTGCCCAGTTTGTTGCTGAGTGGAGTCGCAAACGAGTTCTTTTTCTTATGGGTCTTTTGGGTGGACTGGCGGTTTGGCTTTTTTGGGCCACCATGTTTATGCCTTCTTTCAATGAGCCGATGGGCTTTTTACTCCCCAAAGGTATTTCTTTGATCTTGCATGCAACCTTTGGACTTACCTTTGGAGTGCTTATTGTTGTGGCAAGGGCTTTGTTCTGTCAGAATAAATCTTAATGAAAACAGAATTGGAAGCAGTCAGCTCCGTCAAGAAGCGCCTTAAGGTAGAGGTTCCTTCTGATCTTGTAACTCAGGCCCGTGCTCAAGCCGTTTCCGAGTTGGGTAAAAAAGCGAAGGTCGAAGGTTTCAGGCCAGGCCATATCCCCCCACAAATTATTGAAAAGAAATTCGGTCATGAACTCCAACAGATGACGATTGAAAAGGTTGTTGACCAGACATTGGGTCTTGCTTTTGAACAAGCAAAGCTCAGGCCTATTTCCAAGCCAGAAATTAACCCTGGCATGTGGTCTGCAGTGGGTAATTTTTCTTACACGGCGACATTTGAGGTTCTTCCGGAAATGACACTCAAAGATTACAAAGGTTTGAAACTAGAAAAGACTGAAGTAAAAGTCGAATCAAAGGAAATAGAAGAGGAATTAAAACGTTTACAAGCGACCATGACGCAGCTGGAACCAACCCCAACAGAAACAGCATTGGCCATAGGTCATGTGGCAATCATCGATTTCAAAGGTTTAGCGGATGGAAAGAGGTTTCAGGGTGGAGAAGCAAAAGATTATGTCATTGAAATGGGAACTGGTAATATGTTGGCCGATTTTGAAGCAGGTCTCAAAGGGGCCAAGGCAGGTGAAAAAAAAGAACTTCGTTTCGAATATCCAAAAGATTATTTTAACAAAGAACTTGCGGGAAAAGAGGCTAAGTTTGATGTGACAGTAAAACAAATTCGTAAGAAAAATGTCCCAGAACTCAATGATGATTTTGCTAAAGACTTGGGCAATTATAAAAATTTAAACGAAGTGCGCGATGATGTGAACAAACAAATCGCCACAACCAAAGAAAACCAACAAAAAGGAGAGCTTTATAACCAAATCTTGAAACAGCTAGTCGATCAGAATAAATTTGATCTTCCAGAATCGCTCGTTCAGTCAGAACTGGCTTATATGTTGAATGACATTGCGCAGGAGATGAAGCGTCGGGGCCAAAAGGTTGAGGACTTAAATGTCGAAGAGGCTATCAAAGAATTAAAACCAGACGCCGAGTTTCGAGTCAGAAGTTTTTTAGTTTTGGATCAGGTGGCCGAAGACGCCAAGCTGGAAGTCACCGAACAGGAGATGGAAAATCGCCTGGCAGCCATTGCCAAGGGCCTAAAAAAGCCTCCAGCTGAAATTAAAGCCTATTACGAGAAAAATAAGATGGTTGGTTCCCTACAAACTCGAATTTTACATGAAAAAGCCCTTGAATTTGTCCTAAATGAGGCTAAAATCAAAGTAGTGAAGCCCAAAAAAGAGAAGAAATAGTCAAAATTTGGGTGATTTTAGTTAAAAATATCAACGAAATGAGGTGTTTATGAATCTTATCCCCATGGTGATCGAGCAGACCGGACGTGGTGAAAGGGCTTACGATATCTATTCCAGGCTTCTCAAAGAAAGAATCGTCTTTGTCGGCTCTCCTATTAATGATGAAATATCGAGCCTAGTGATTGCCCAGCTTCTCTTTTTGGAATCTGAAGATCCCGAAAAAGATATTCACCTTTATATTAATTGTCCAGGGGGCTTGGTGACTGCCGGTTTGGCAATCTACGATACGATGCAATATGTAAAACCAAAAATTTCAACTTTGTGCATGGGGCAAGCAGCCTCCATGGGGGCCATTTTGTTGGCAGCCGGCTCTCCTGGAAAACGGTTTTCCCTTCCCCACTCACGAATTATGATCCACCAGCCTTTGGGCGGGTTTCAAGGACAGGCCTCTGACATCGACATTCAAGCCAAAGAAATTTTGAGAATGCGTGAAAAAATCAACGACATTTTGGCAAAGCATACAGGCCAACCGCTCGACAAAATTCAAAACGATACCGATCGTGATTTTTTCATGAGTTGCCATGAGGCAAAGGCTTATGGCATTGTGGACGACGTGCTGTCTTATCGAACTGATAAAGAAAAGGGGAAGATTCAAGCCATCGGAGGCTCTCATGGTTAAAGATAGCATTGAGGACCCAACGAGTCTTAGTTGTTCTTTTTGCGGAAAGAATCAACGAGAAGTCAGAAAGTTAATTGCCGGCCCCACCGTTTATATCTGCGATGAATGTATTGAGCTTTGTAATGACATTATCGCTGAAGAAAATTCCCGATCCCGTCAGGTAGGAACTAACATGGGGGTTCCCAAGCCCTCAGAGATCAAAGCCTTTTTAGACGAATATGTCATTGGCCAAGAACACGCGAAGCGCGTTTTGTCTGTCGCTGTCCACAATCATTACAAAAGAATTGAGTCACGTGCTCACGGAAGAGATGATGTGGAACTCCAAAAAAGTAATATTTTGCTGATTGGCCCGACAGGTGTCGGGAAAACGTTGTTGGCACAGACATTAGCCAAGATGCTCAATGTCCCTTTCACAATAGCCGATGCCACTTGTTTAACGGAGGCGGGTTATGTGGGGGAGGATGTTGAAAATATCATTCTGAATTTGTTGCAAGTGTCGGATTATGACAAGGCCAAATGTGAGCGAGGGATTGTCTACATTGACGAAATCGATAAAATTTCTAGAAAATCGGAAAACCCTTCCATTACCCGCGATGTTTCCGGCGAAGGAGTTCAACAAGCCCTCTTGAAAATTTTGGAAGGAACCGTTGCTAATGTTCCTCCTAAAGGAGGGCGCAAACATCCGCAACAAGAATATATTCCCATTGATACAACCAATATTCTATTTATCTGCGGCGGGACTTTTGTGGGGCTTGAAGATGTTGTGGAACGCCGCATAGGGGATAAAAAACTTGGGTTTGGGATCGACGTAAGGGGCCGCACTCAGAAAAAACTTTCCGAGTTGTTAAAAGAAATTCAAACAGAGGACTTGATTAAATTTGGTTTGATACCAGAATTCATAGGAAGACTCCCCGTGATTACCTCACTCGATGAGTTGGATGATCACGCCCTGGTTAAAATACTGACAGAGCCTAGAAACGCCCTGGTAAAGCAGTATCAAAGGCTCTTTGAGTTTGAGAAGGTCAAACTCCAGTTTACCTCCGGCAGTTTGGAGGCTATCGCAAGAGAGGCCATTCGACGCAAATCGGGGGCAAGAGGACTAAGGGCTATTCTGGAGTCGGTAATGTTGGATGTGATGTATGATATTCCGTCGCAAGAAGGGGTGAGAGAGGTGTTGGTCAGTGAAGATGTGATTGTGAAACGTGCAAAACCGGTGCTCGTTTACGAAAAGCGGGCACAGACAGCATAATAAGGAGAATCTATGGCGGGAGATCTTGTTCCAAAAAAAGAGCCGATTGTAGTGCCTCTGTTGCCTTTAAGAGACATTGTTGTTTTTCCCCACATGGTGGTTCCCCTCTTTGTTGGCAGAGAAAAATCGATTGCAGCTCTTGAAGAAGCGATGAACAAAGAAAAAGATATTTTGTTAGCCGCCCAGGTGAATGCCAAGACCAACGATCCAAAACCAGATGACATCTATAAAGTAGGAACACTAGCCTCCATCATTCAACTGTTAAAGCTTCCTGATGGGACGGTCAAAGTTTTGATCGAAGGGAAAAGAAGAGCCAGAATCCAACAGTTTTTGCCAAATACGAATTTCTTCATGATTGAGATAGAGATTATTGATGAAACACTCGAAAAAACCATTGAACTCGAAGCCCTCATGCGAGGTGTGAAAACCACTTTTGAACAATATGTTAAATTGAATAAAAGAATTCCTCCCGAAATGCTGGCTAGCGTGGCAACTATTGATGATCCGGCCCGTTTGGCAGATACCATTGTCGCCCATTTATCGCTCAAACTATCCGACAAGCAGAAGATTTTGGAGATTATCTCTCCCACCGAGCGTTTGGAAAAGCTTTTGGGGATGATGCAATCAGAAATTGAGATTTTGCAGGTCGAAAAGCGAATCCGTACCCGTGTGAAAAAGCAGATGGAAAAGACCCAGCGCGAATATTATTTGAATGAACAGATGCAGGCCATTCAAAAAGAATTAGGGGAAAGAGATGAATTTAAAAACGAAATCCAAGAACTCGAAGAAAAGATAAAAAAGAAGAAACTTTCCGCTGAAGCACAAACACGCTGCAAACAAGAACTGAAAAAACTCAAGATGATGTCCCCCATGTCGGCGGAAGCCACGGTGGTGAGGAATTATCTCGATTGGATTTTGTCGCTCCCTTGGGGTGAGTTGACCCAAGACAAGTTGGATCTCAAAGAAGCGGAAAAAATTTTGGAAGAAGATCATTATGGTTTGAAACAACCCAAAGAGCGTATTTTGGAATATTTGGCTGTCTGTCAGCTCATGGGAAAAGTCAAAGGTCCGATCCTTTGTTTTGTGGGACCTCCGGGAGTTGGTAAGACGTCGTTGGGTCGTTCTATCGCCAGGGCGATGGGAAGAAAATTTGTCCGCCTCTCATTGGGTGGCGTGCGCGATGAAGCAGAAATCAGAGGCCACAGAAGAACCTATATTGGGGCACTCCCTGGAAAAGTCATCCAGTCTCTTAGAAAAGCAGGGTCTAACAATCCCCTTTTCTTGTTGGATGAAGTCGACAAGATGAGCATGGATTTCAGGGGAGATCCTTCCGCCGCTCTTTTAGAAGTTTTGGATCCGGAACAAAATTTCGCTTTCAGCGATCATTATCTCGATATGGATTATGATTTGTCGCACGTGATGTTTCTTACCACAGCCAATACGTTGCCTGCTATTCCATGGCCGTTGCAAGATCGTATGGAAATCATCCGCCTTCCTGGCTACACGGAGGATGAAAAACTCCATATCGCCAGAAAATATCTGATCAAAAAACAGTCTGAGGCGAACGGACTCAAAGAAAAAGATGTTCAGTTTACCGATTCGGCACTCAGGTCGATTATCCAACATTATACTAGGGAAGCGGGAGTGCGTAACATGGAGCGTGAAATTGCTTCTATTTTTAGAAAATTGGCCAGAGATGTGGTGATAAAAGCGGTGAAAACCAATGGCAAAGCGATCAAAGTTACACCGGCCAAGGTTACCGAGTACCTTGGGGTCCCCAAATTTCGTTATGGTTTGGTGGAAGAGGAAGACCAGATTGGGATTGCAACCGGTTTGGCTTGGACAGAGTTTGGTGGTGAATTACTGACTACGGAGGTAACAGTGATGCCCGGCAAAGGCAAATTGATTGTGACCGGGAAATTGGGTGATGTGATGCAAGAGTCCGCCCAGGCCGCAGTCAGTTATATTCGCTCACGGGCTGATGCTCTAGGTTTGGGCCGCGAATTTTATCAAAAACTCGATATTCATATTCACTTGCCAGAAGGGGCTATCCCTAAAGATGGACCTTCCGCAGGTATCACGATGGCAACAGCACTGGTTTCCGCCCTCCTTAAAATTCCTGTAAGAAAGGATCTCGCGATGACGGGCGAGATTACTTTGAGAGGTCGCGTATTACCCATCGGTGGTTTGAAAGAAAAAATCTTTGCAGCACATCGTGGACAGATCCGGACTGTATTGATTCCGAAAGAAAATGAAAAAGATCTCAAAGAAATCCCAAAAAAGATTTTGAAGGATGTAAAAATCGAGACAGTAGAGCATATGGACGAGGTTTTACAAAAGGCCTTGGCATTGGATGATCCTTCCAAGCTGTTTCGCGGTGTTCCTCCAAGGGTTGTTCCACCTCCGGGTACAAAAAGGGGTGCTTCTCCCGAAGTACCCATTGTGATGAAGCATTAATTGAAGAAGCCCCAGGGAAACGTCCATCTTAAGCATGTTAGTCCAAAATATGTCAGCCGTGGTGGCCTGAAGTTGGAGCATGCCCTCAAAGAATTTCAAATCAATGTGAGCGGAAAAATTTGTCTCGATGTGGGGGCCTCCACGGGTGGCTTTACCGATTGTCTCTTACAACAGGGTGTCAAAAAAGTCTATGCGGTTGATGTCGGTTATGGACAATTTGCCTGGAAGCTTCGCCAAGATCCCCGAGTGGTTCTACTTGAGAGACAAAACATCCGTCATTTATCTAAAGAAATGGTTCTTGAGCCGATTGATCTTTGTATCATCGATGTTGCCTTCATTTCTTTAAAACTTGTTTTTCCCTCTGTGCAACCTTTTTTGTCTCAAAAAGCGCAAATCATTGCTCTCATCAAACCACAGTTCGAAGTAGACAAAGGTTTGGTTGGGAAAAAGGGTGTGGTGAAGGATTCCAAACTTCACCAAGAGGTTGTTGAAACCATTAAACTCGCAGGCCAAAATGTTGGCTGGGTTTTCAAAGGATTGAGCCCTTCCCCTATTTTGGGAGCTGAAGGAAACCAAGAATTTCTTATTTTCTTCGAGACGCAACAAATGTTATAGTGATTTTAAGGGGTTATAATGCTATTTCGATTCGCCTACTTAGCCATTTTTTGTATTTTTTTTGTCGGTTGTGCCCACCAGGAACGCAAAGTCAAAACTCAAAAAGAACTGGAAGGCGATTCCTATTATTACCTGATTCGTTCTAATTTGGAGGCTTATAAAGGAGATCTACCCCAAGCGATAGAAGATTTGGAAAAAGCTCTCAAGAAATATCCTAGTGATCCTTATTTGAGGTTTTTAGTTGCCGAACGCTATGCAGAGAATAGGCAATGGGATGAAGCCTCCAAAAATGTTGAAGCTGCTTTGAAGTCAAAACCGGCCTGGGACAATGCCAAAATGTTGCTAGGGAGAATTTTGGATGCCAAAGGAGAATCGCAAAAAGCGGCAAGAATGTTCGAAGAGGCAATTCGTGCCAACCCGGAAAGCGAAGAGAGTTATTTAAGGCTTGCCCAAAGTCTGGTCGATCAAAAAAAATACAATCAGGCGATCCAAGTATTGCAAAAATGGATTGCAAGAAAACCGGAATCAACCTCAGCCTATTTTTATATTGCCGGCATCCAAAATACATTTCTTAGAAATCCAGATCTGGCACTAAAAACCTATCAAAGAATTTTGAAGGTGGAGCCGGACAATCTCCGTGTTCGTCAAATCGTCGCTCAAATTTATTTGGACAAAGACAAATTGAAAGAGGCCTTGGAGCAGCTTTTAGAGGTAGAACATCGCTATAGCCATGACCTCGGCGTGCAACTCCAAATTGCCTCTATCTATTATGATTTAGGAAACCCAGTGGAGGCGATCACTAGATTGCAGAATATTTTGAAGATTAACCCCAAAGCCGACCGAATTCATTATTATTTAGGCTTGATTTTGGAAAAGACAAAAAACATTCCTGAGTCGATTGAACATTACGCTGCTGTCCCGCCGGCCTCCAGCTTGTTTAAAGATGCTGTCTTAAGACGCGCGAGTATTTATCGAGATCTCAAGAAAAACGATGACGCGATCAAAGTTGTAAAGCAAGGAGTCAGCAAAAGCGAAAAAATATCGGAATTTTATTTTTACCTTTCTTTTTTGTATGAAGAAAAAAAGGAGTTTAACGAGGCAATCAATGTTTTAAAACAGGGAGTCAAATCTTTTCCAGAAAGTGAGCAATTTTATTTTAATCTTGGAACGCTCTACGACAGGGCGCAAAACAAAACCGAGAGTGTCGCCATGATGCGAAAAGTGCTTACCTTGAACCCTAGTAACGCTTCGGCGCTTAACTATATTGGATATACCTTTGCGGAAGAAAAAAATAATTTGGAAGAGGCAGAAAACCTCATCCGCAAAGCCCTCAAAATCAAACCAGGCGATGGTTATATTTTGGACAGTTTGGGTTGGGTCTATTTTCAAAAAGGGGATTTGGATAAGGCTTATCAATATATTCAAAAGGCCTTTCGCGTTTTGCCCAAAGAGCCGACCATTGTCGAACATATTGGCGATATTTTTTTAAAAAAAGGGAACAAACAAGAAGCGCTCAAATATTTTAGAAAAGCCTTAGAATACAACAAAGCCAGGGAAGAACCCAATTTAGATGAAATCAAACGGGTTGAGGAGAAGCTTCAAGAACTTACAAAGTGAGAAGTCAGAAGTCAGAAATCAGAGGTCAGGTGTTTCTCTTTTCTATCTTCTGATTTCTGTTTTCTCTCTTTTGATTGGCTGCAACTTTCAAGTCCCTAAAGATCCTTATACATTAGTTCAAAATCTTCCGACCGATCCGGAAACACTGAATCCGGTCACTGCCAACAGCGCTTATGCCTCTTCAGTTTCTGGTTATATCTATGAACAACTCTTTGAATTGGATAACGAAACTCTTTTGCCAAAACCCAAATTAGCCAAGCGCTGGGAAATTTCTCCAAACGGATTGCAATATACTTTTTATTTAAGGGACGATGTGAAATGGCAAGATGGAAAACCGTTTACCGTAGACGATATCATTTATACTTACGACAGAATTCAAGATCCAAAAGTGGATGCTGCCCCTTTGCGTAGTTACTATCGCGATGTCATCAAGGCAGAAAAACTGGACAAATATACCGTTCGCTTTACTTACAGGCAGCCCTACTTCAGGGCTTTGTATATGTTGGGTTTGATGACCGTTGTTCCAAAGCATGTTTTCAATGATGGACAAGATTTTAACTCTCACCCCCGTAATCGTAATCCCGTCGGCACAGGCCCTTTTCAATTTGTGGAATGGCACACGGGCAACAAAATTGTTTTAAAGCGCTTTGAAGGTTACTGGAGCAAGCTTTGGGATATCAGACAAATCGTTTTCAAAATCATTCCTTCCGAGCTGACTACGTTTCAACTTTTAAAAAAGGGAGACCTCGATTTAATTGATATTAGTCCTCTCCAATGGGCAAAGCAGACCAGCAGCAAAAAATTCCTCAACCAATTTGCTAAACATCAATTTTTCACACCCTTTGGTGTCTATAATTATATCGGCTGGAATTCGAAAAAACCCTATTTTAAGGATAAACGTGTCCGTTGGGCACTAGCCCATCTGGTTGACAAAGAAGAGCTCAACAAAAAACTCCATTTTGGTTTGTTTTATCCCATCACAGGGCCTTATTACCCTTTGGGGCCAAACTGTGATAAAGATCTTGCACCCATTGGGTATGATTTAGAGAAGGCAAAACAATTTCTTAAAGAGGCAGGTTGGAAAGATCAAGACGGCGATGGAATTTTGGAAAAAGATGGAATTCCTTTCCGATTCACCTTGATGTTTTCAACCGGCATTCAGTTTTATGAGCAGCTGACCCCCATTTTGCGCAGTAATTTTTTGAGGGCTGGCATTGAACTGGATTTGAGAAGATTAGAAGCCGTCACTTTGTTTAAAAAAATGCAAGAGCACGACTTTGACGCCATCATGGCTGGTTGGGGAAGAGGGGCGGGTGGAGAAGATTTGTATCAAATTTGGCATTCTTCACAGTCTGAAGAGGGTTCCAACTATATTAGCTATGCCAATCCAGAGGTTGATCGCCTTTTGGAAGAGGGAAGGCGAGAATTCAATGAAGCAAAAAGGCAAACCATGTATAAAAAAGTTCATCGGATCTTGTATGATGAACAACCCTATCTTTTTATGTTTGCAAGGCCCGATTTGGTGGCAAGACATTTGCGCTTTAAAAACGTAAAAGAATATCCGGTTGGCCTAGATATGCGTGAATGGATTGTAGAATGAAAAAGGTTGTGAAAAAGTGAGGGGTGGCCCGGAGTGTTTGCTGTGGGGTTTAGTTAGGGGCCCCCACAGAAACACGGAGGGACAGGACCCCGAACTTTTTCAAAATATTTATGGTAAGTTATCTTTTCAAACGCCTTTTATTGATTTTGCCCACACTCTTGGGAATCATTGTCATTACCTTTCTTGTTATTCGGTTAGCGCCTGGAGATCCGGCGGAGATGAAGCTTAGGGCCTCTGCCCAGGGAATGGTGCAAGACAAGGCCGCGCAATCGATTGTAGAAGAAACCAGAAAACTCTATGGTCTGGATAAACCGATTCACATTCAGTTTTTGCTTTGGTGTAAGAGGGTGGCCACTTTCGATTTTGGCAAATCCTATAAAGATCAACAATCGGTCTTAAAAAAAATTGGGGCTGCACTTCCTATCACGCTTACTCTGAATATACTCACCATTTTTATTATTTATCTGATTTCCATTCCGTGGGGGGTTGTTTCGTCAGCCAGGCCGACCGGTCTTTTTGATCACGTCAGCGCTGTGATTTTATTTGTCTTGTATTCACTCCCTTCTTTTTGGGTGGCGATGTTGTTGATGGTCTTTGTGGCAGGGGGTGACTATCTTAATTTATTTCCGATTGCCGGTTTCATTTCCGATGGGGTCGAGAACCTTTCCTTATTACAAAAATTGACTAACGTCGTTTGGCACCTGGTCTTACCGGTTGTCTGTCTCACCTATGGTGGCTTTGCTTTTCTGGCAAGATTGAGTCGGGCAACCATGCTCGAGGTTATTCATCAAGACTATATTCGCACGGCTAGGGCAAAAGGGTTGAGTGAATGGAAAGTCATTTTCAAACATGGATTTCGCAATGCACTCATTCCGCAGCTCACTTTGATGGGAACCCTTTTGCCAGCGCTGTTGGGTGGTTCCGTCATCATCGAACAAATTTTTGCAATTCCAGGAATGGGAAGATTGGGTTTCGAAGCGGTTTTGAATTACGATTACCCCGTCATCATGGCCATCGCAACCATTGATGCCTTTTTAACATTGGTGAGTCTTTTGATTAGCGATTTGCTTTATGTGGTGGTCGATCCCCGAGTCACCTTCGAGGCTAAAACATGAAGAGACAATCTTACTGGAGTCTTGTTTGGCAACAATATAAACGCTCTAAGTTAGCGTTGGTTGCGCTTGGATTTGTGGTCGTTTTATTTTTGTTAGCACTCCTAGCACCCTGGCTTTCTTCTTACTCTCCCGACACTTATAATTTGGACAAAATTTTAGAAGCGCCATCCATTCAGCATTGGTTTGGAACCGATGATTTAGGCCGCGATGTTTTATCCCGCATGATTTACGGCTCCAGGGTTTCTTTGAGTGTCGGTTTTGTGGCGGTCAGCATCTATGTGGCGATTGGTATTTTTCTGGGGGCGTTGGCCGGCTACTACGGGGGCTGGATCGATATCGTGATTTCACGTGCCATTGAAGTGATGCTTTGCTTTCCTACCTTCTTTTTAATTTTGGCGGTTTTGGCTTTTGTCGGTCCCAGCATTTACAACATCATGATTGTGATTGGTGTAACGCAGTGGACCGGCATTGCGAGATTGGTTCGGGGAGAATTTTTTCGATTTAGGGAAAGAGAATTTGTTTTATCAGCAAGACAGATGGGGGCATCCAACTTAAGAATTATTTTCAAACATATTTTACCCAACGCCTTGGCACCCGTTTTGGTTTCTGCCAGTTTTGGCGTTGCGGGGGCTATTTTGACAGAAAGCGCACTTTCTTTTTTAGGGTTTGGTGTCCCTCCACAAGTTCCCAGCTGGGGCTCCATTTTGTCACAGGCGCAAAGCTACATGGATGTGGCCTGGTGGTTAACACTCGCCCCCGGTTTTGCCATTTTCGTTACGATCACCGCGTACAATTTGGTGGGTGAAGGGTTGAGGGATGCGATCGATCCGAGGTTAAAGAATGTTTTATGAAAGTGGTGAAAAAATAGTAGGTCCTGTCCCTCCGTGTTCTGTGGGGGCCCCTAACAAAACCCCACAGCAACACTACGGGCCACCCACTACTTTTTCACCACCCACATTTTCAATATCATTATGATGCCTTTGTTAGCAGTTAAAAATTTGAAAACCTACTTTCACACTCCCTCTGGAATTGTGAAGGCGGTTGATGATGTCTCTTTTGAAATCAAACAGGGAGAGTCTGTTGGTTTGGTGGGGGAGTCGGGGTGTGGCAAAAGCGTGCTTTCACTCTCTCTGCTTCGCTTAGTACCGCAACCAGGAAAAATTATGGGGGGAGAAATTTTGTTGGAAGGTAAAAATCTCCTTTCATTTTCCAAAGAACAAATCAGGGAAGTTCGTGGCAAAAAAATCGCTATGATTTTTCAAGAGCCGATGACTTCTCTCAATCCGGTTTTCACCATTGGGGATCAAATTGCGGAGGCGATTATTTTGCATGAGGGTGGAAATCCAAAACAGGTTCGCTCGCGGGTCATTGAAATGTTGCAAATGGTAGGGCTTCCTTCTCCTGCAGAAAGAGTTGAAGACTATCCCCACCAACTCTCTGGTGGGATGCGCCAAAGAGTGATGATTGCAATGGCACTGGCTTGCAAGCCAGACCTTTTAATTGCCGATGAGCCAACCACGGCTCTCGATGTGACGATTCAAGCCCAGATTTTAGATCTTCTCAAAAAACTCCAGAGAGAATTGGGGATGGCGCTGCTCTTCATCACGCATGACTTTGGAGTGGTTGCCGAAATTGCTCAGAGGGTCATGGTGATGTATGCAGGAGAGCTTGTTGAAGAGACTTCTTGTGAAGCCATTTTTTCAAAACCGCAGCATCCTTATACTCAAGGTTTGTTGAAGGCCATCCCTCCTTTGCAAAAAATGCCGAAGGGTCAAAGTTTGGCAACGATCAAAGGAGATGTTCCCTCTTTAATTGATTTGCCAAAGGCTTGCTATTTTCAAGATCGCTGTCCCAAAGTGCAACCAAGGTGTCGTGAGGAAAAACCGTTGATGGAAGAAAAATTGCCGGGCCAGAAGGCCCGCTGCTTTTTTCCAGGATAAATATGGCAACGCTATTAGAAGTCAAAAATCTGGTGAAACATTATCGCTCTGGAAAATCTAGAGTCCACGCGGTCAATGGTGTTTCCTTGGAGTTAACTAAAGGAGAGGTGTTGGGAGTGGTTGGTGAGTCAGGTTGTGGCAAGACGACTTTGGGTTTGTTGATTACTCGCCTTGTCAAATCCGATAGTGGCGACATTGTTTTTGAAGGAAACGATATTACTCATCTTTCTCAAAGAACTTTAAGACCACTGCGGGCCAAAATCCAAATGATCTTTCAAGACCCTTATGCATCATTAAACCCCAGAATGCGGGCCGGAGAAATTATTGAAGAACCTCTCATTATTCATAAGCGAGGTAACACACATCAGCGCCACGATCAGGTGATGGAACTTTTGGATTTAGTGGGCTTGAGTCCAAATGATTATAACAAGTATCCACATGAATTTAGCGGGGGGCAACGTCAACGCATTGGCATTGCAAGGGCGATCGCTTTAAAACCCGATCTGATTATTGCCGATGAACCGGTCTCCGCTCTGGATGTTTCGATTCAAGGGGAAATTATTAATTTACTCAAAAATCTTCAGAAAAAATTTAATTTAACTTATATTTTTATTTCGCATGATTTGAAAGTGGTCTCACAAATCAGTGACCGAATCGCCGTGATGTATTTGGGAAAAATTGTAGAACTGTTTCCTGCCGAAAAACTTAGTTTCGCGCGACACCCCTACACACAAGCACTTCTAACTTCTGTTCCCCTGCCCGATCCAAAGAGAAAAAAGGAATACAAACCATTGGGTGGAGATGTTCCCTCACCCGTTCAACTTCCCACTGGCTGTCTTTTTCACCCCCGCTGTCCTTATCGTGAAGAGGTTTGTGTCAACGTGGAGCCCCAACTTGAATCCCACGGCCCCAATGACCTCGCCTCCTGCCACCTCACCCACAAAGTCCCCAAGGAAATTCCTATATAAGCTTTCCCTGCCAGGTGTCTCTATGTTCAAGTTCAGCCTCGACAGCATTAAAGAAAGCCGCGACCAGGTACCATAATAACTAACTGAATTTATTTGGGAAATAGGACAGAGCCGCGACCAGGTACCGTCGGAAGTGGGGGAAGGAAAGAAGGAAAAAAATCTTCAAAAACCACGCAACTTTTTTAGCTTTTTGACGAAAACTAATATAGAGGTAAATCAATGATTGTTAATGGTGCAATGTCCGCCTGGGCACTCCTTTCCATGGGGCCTACGGTTCTTGCTGAGGCAGCGAGTGCCGGTGTCGGTATTTTTGCGTGGAATGACAGTCGGTCACGTAAGGTTCTAACTGGAGCGTCTGCTTATGATGACAGGTTAGTTGAAAAATACGCTCGGCTAAGCAATGAAAATGATCCTTTTAATTGTCCATCCTTACAGAACGTCTTAGAATTTTCAGGGCGTTTAGCTCGAGTTCCACTTGATCAATATGCTGGAATAGTAGTTAGAGCGGCATATTTCGAAGAAAAAGGGCCTTGGTCCGGAAGTATATCGAGATTTTCTGAAACGGCTAGAAGATATTTGGACGAGATATCGAGCAAAATCGTACACGAACTTTATCAAATTGCCGCTTATTCGAAGGATATGAAATTAGCTCATGGCGCTATTTCACAGCTTATTACAGAAGTAGCTGAGCGATATGATGGACTGGCGGCTAATTTGTTGCAACTCGCCAGTGTCACTCCAGAGCGTTTTTCGGGTAGGCATCTTATTGAATTGAGACGAACTATAATAACTTTCCCTCGACGGGCTAATCCAGGGGTTCCTATTTTTGAAGAGGAACTTGGAGCTTCTCTTCAAAGTGTTCATGATGCCATCGATAGATATGCGGCGAAAAATCCAAGAATATATGCTGAAGAGGCTGAAGAAGCAGTCAAAAGATGGGAAAAAGGAGATTTGATTTTTGGAGACAGGATTTTTTATCTAGAAGGAATGGATATTTCTCATAGACGTAGGTTTTTTATTAATGAACTATATTGCTATGCTATCAAGATGGTGGAAAGAAGAGAAAGAGTATCCCATTTAGCAAAAGCTGCGCTTACTCAATTGATACAAGAAGCTGTTAAAGGCGACATATTGGCTGCTGAAAGGGTGTTAGATACAGCAGCTAGAAACCCCTATATTTTTACAGTAAGACACCGGCTCACAATTAAAGATAGAGGAGATATTGATAGTGGTGATGATGTAGTGTCTTATCTTCGTAAAGTGGAAGGCGCAATAGATGAAAAAGTCCGTCTGGACGCAAAGATTCGGCAAGAAGCATTAGCCGTTGCTCCTGTCCATAGTGGCGTAACGATTTCCAGCTAATTCACAAAGAACCCGATACTTCATGAACCCCAACCCCCAACCCCTTCCCCTGCCAGGTGTCGCGTTTTTCCATCTCTTTTTCCACTGCATTAAAAATCGCAAGCTTATTGATTGACCAATCGGGGGCGAGTGTGAGTTGACGTGGGGCGTGGGCGTTGAGGCGGTGGATTAAAAAGTTAGGCGGCGTTCGCTCTAAAAAATCGATGGTCCAGTCGACATACTCCTCGAGTGTAAGTGGTTTATAATTTCCTTCCAGATAATCTTTGGCCAGAGCGGTTCCTTTCACAACATGTAGATTGTGAATCTTAACACCATCAATGAGTTGGTTTGCCAAATAATCAGCAGTCTCTAGAACATCCTTTTTAGTTTCACCGGGTAATCCCAGTACTGCATGAGCACAAATCGGCAGGTCGGAGTTTGTTTTGAGCATTTTTACCGCTTCACTAAATTGTTCTTTAGTGTGCCAACGATTAATTCTCCTAAGCGTTTCATTATTGGATGATTGTAATCCCAATTCTATCCAGCAAAGTTTTCCATTGGCTAATTGAGACAAGGCCTTTGCCCATTTTTCATCAATACAATCTGGTCTGGTTGAAAGGGCAAACCCAACCACCTCAGGATGGTCTAGACTTTCCCTAAACTTGTCCAAAAGAGTTTCCATATTCCCATAGGTGCTGGTGAAACTTTGAAAATAGGAAATGAACTTGGAGGTTCGATGCCTTCTCTTAATATATTCTATGCCCTCAACCAATTGTTGCTTGATCGGTTTGGTTCTTCGGTTGGTGCTTAAGGGAGCATAAGAGGCATCGTTACAAAAGGTACAACCCCCCGTTGCCAGAGTTCCATCTATATTAGGACAGGTGGTAGCTGCAGAAAGACTCACCTTAAAAACTCTGCACCCAAACTTATTTTTAAGCCACGCGGACAGGTCATTATACCGTTTCATTCGGTGTCACATACTCTACGGTATCTCCAGCGTCCATGAGGAATGCTGGTGAAAAAGTAGTGGGTGGCCCGGAGTGTTTGCCGTGGGGTTTAGTTAGGGGCCCCCACAGAAACACGGAGGGACAGGACCTACTACTTTTTCACCGTCCTCATTAGTATGCGATATCTAGCAATGGGTATATTTTACCCCCAACTAAAATCTATAATTTAATACCTAATTATATGATTAATAGCCTTATCAGTGGCTATTTTATCAAATAGAGAATTTACAGTATTTATAGATGTGTAAATATTAACCCATCAATGTATAAATTTATAAAACTTAGACACATAATAACTATATGATAAATAAAGATAATTAGACTATATTTATCAAAATGATCTGATTGGCACATCACTTGCTTTTAAAGGGCTTGGGTCCGGAAAAGCGAGGGAAAAGAGATGTTAGCCAATCAAATTAAAAAGGCCTTAACAGGGATCATCCTAGGCCTTTTAGCCCTTTTATCGGTTGCATGTGGTTCAGGTTCAGGAGGCATTTCAGAGGCCAAATCAGCCATTGGGTCAGGTACTACAGGGGGACAAACAACAGGTGGAAGCAGTGGCGGTGTTACCGTTACTAACATTTATTCCCAACCCAAAGAATTGAGTGTGGGGGATATCCTTTATGTAGATTACAATGGTTCTCAAAGTTCTCTAGATTTTGGTGGTATTGCAGATGGTTCTGAATTCATCCTGACAGTCGCTAACACTTCTTATTCCGACAAGTCCAATTTTTCAGTTCAAATCAGTGGAGATATCTCCGATGTCGAATTCGATTTGTCCAAAGCAGCCGATGAGATGAATGAACCTCAAGATGAACAAGCCATCAATGACATCACAGAACAATTTCATGATGCGTTGAGAGGAAGAGAACATGCATTGGAAAATGAAGATCACCCAATCTATTCTATGTCTGCTGCCAAGGCGGTTATAGCTGATGTCAGCCCAGCCCTTTCCGAAGGAGATGCCAGAAGTTTTAAAGTTTTGGCCAGCCTTACTTCTTCAACTAGTTCCGTAGAGGTGAGGGCCGTTGCGGAGTGTGTCGGTTCCAATGTCGCTTTTTATGTCGATGAAAGGGTCAGTGCCAGCATGCTTGCTGATTCTGAAGTCAGAACTCTTTGCAATTCGTTTGATAGCACCGCAGCCAAAGAGCAAAATCTTCTTGGGTCTCTCTCCGATGTGAATGGTGACGGCAAAGTGATTGTTTTATTAACTCCCCAAGTCAACGCCCTGGGTGCTTTGGGTGGTGGTATTGTAACTGGTTTTTTCAGCGCCAGCGATTTGTACCCTTCTTCTTCATCAAACTCCGCAAGCAATTTCATGGAAATTCTCTACATCATGGTGCCAGACCCATCGGGTGTCTATGGAACTCCTGTTTCCAAAGAGTTTGCGCTTTCCAATCTATTACCCGCTGTGATGCCCCATGAATTGCAACACGCCATCAGCTTCAACCAGCATGTTTTTGTTAGCAAGGGGACTGCGGAAGAACCTTGGCTCAACGAGGGGATGTCCCACTTGGCTGAAGACCTTTTTGGTCAAAACCAAGAAAACCCTTCTCGTTATGCAATCTTTTTGAAAAATCCTTCCGCCTATTCTTTGGTGAGCAGCCGTTCCCCGGGACTTGCCGCAAGAGGTGCCGCCTATCTCTTTTTAAGATTTCTTTATGAGCAAGCAGATAACGCCAGTCAATTTGCGAGCAAAATGGTTCAAACCGCTCAGAGTGGGGTGCGCAATGTTGAAGCCTCTTTTGGTGGAAGAACTAACGACTTCGACCAATTCGGCGAATTCTTCTTGAGATGGACCGCGGTGTTGGCCATGAGTGACGCCGGTATCAGCCAAGATCGTCGCTTTACCTATCAGCCGCGTGTCAAAGATAGCTCCACTGGCAACTGGTCTGGTGCTTGTCTTCGTTGCAGTGCAGAGGATGGAAGAGGAACTGTGCTCAGTGGTCCAGCCATCAAAAGTTATGCAACTTTTCAAAGTGCGACCACTGGCCCTTCAGCCGCCAGGTTTTATAAGTTGAGCGGTGTTAACGGCAAATTAAGCTTCAGTGGCTCCGGTGCCGAAGGATATGGAGTTTTGATCCGTACAAAATAGTTTCCCTCGCAGCAGTACAAAACAGCCTCGATCGGGTCCTCGAGGCTGTTTTTATTTAAAGGAGATTGAAAATGATGGGCCTTGTGGTAGGTCCTGTCCCGGGCCACCCACCACCCACAGAATAAAAAACAGATATTAAAGTTGACTCAGGAAGTCGAACCGACATAAAAGGCGTCCGACGCCTTTTTTATATGTATTCGAAACTTAAAGAGATTTTAAATCAGCAACTCAAAGAAATTCGGGAAGGTGGGCTTTATAAAGAAGAGCGTCTCATTTTATCCCCTCAACGTGCCGATATCAAAGTTTCTCAAGGAGAAGTCCTTAATTTTTGCGCCAATAATTATTTGGGGCTGGCTGATAATAAGGAATTGATTGCCGCGGCCAAAAAATCTTTGGACGAGCGTGGGTTTGGAATGTCTTCCGTTCGATTTATCTGTGGCACAACGGACCTTCATAAAAAATTAGAGCAAACCATCGCCCATTTCTTAAAGATGGATGATGCCATTTTGTATTCCTCTTGTTTTGATGCGAATGGGGGGCTCTTTGAGACACTCCTTAACGAAGAAGATGCGATCATCAGCGATGAACTCAATCATGCCTCGATTATTGATGGGGTAAGGCTTTGTAAAGCACAGCGCTATCGCTACAAGAATTCAGACATGAACGATCTGGAGACAAAATTAAAAGAGGCCAAAGACAAAGGGGCAAGGCTTAAAATGATTGCGACCGACGGTGTCTTTTCAATGGATGGATATATTGCAAAACTCGGAGCCATTTGTGATTTGGCAGAAAAATATGAGGCTTTAGTCATGGTGGATGATTCGCATGCGACTGGTTTTATGGGGAAACACGGCAGGGGAACACCGGAGCACTGTGGGGTTGAGGGGCGTATTGATATTTTGACCTCAACACTTGGAAAAGCCCTTGGGGGAGCGACCGGAGGATTTACAGTGGGACGAAAAGAAATTATTGAATATTTACGCCAACGCTCCCGTCCCTACCTTTTTTCCAATACCGTGGCGCCCGTTGTTGTCGCTGCTTCTTTGAAAGTCTTTGAGTTGTTGGAGAAATCCTCAGAGTTGCGTGATCGTTTGCACGAAAACACACGTTACTTCCGTCAGAAAATAAAAGAGTTGGGTTTTAATATTTTGGAAGGGACTCACCCCATTGTCCCTGTAATGCTGGGCGATGCAAAACTTGCCCAAAATATGGCTCGCGATCTCCTCAAAGAAGGAATTTATGTAATCGGTTTTTCTTATCCCGTTGTTCCCCAAGGTAAAGCCAGAATCCGCGTCCAAATCTCCGCCGCCCACACTAGATCACACTTAGATAAAGCCCTACAAGCGTTTGCAAAGGTCAAAAGGTAGTCGCTACCTTTCTGTTATTTTTACCAAAAGGTAGTGACTACCTTTTGGTCAATGCACGTGGCAATACTTGGCTGCGAAGAGAAAAATCGGTCAAGACAATGGCGATCATGGCTTCGACTAAAGGAAGGGCTCTGGGGATCGGGCAGGGGTCGAAACGGCCTTTTGTTTGGAGTTGAAGGGTTTCTTTTGTTTCTAAATTGACCGTTTGTTGTTCTTTGGCAATCGAAGAAACTGGCTTGAAACCAACACGCACAACAAGGGGCATGCCATTCGATAATCCACCTAAAATGCCTCCGGCGTTGTTTGTTTTGGTTTGAATTTTTCCATCTTTCATCTCGAAAATATCGTTATGCTCAGATCCCAACATCTTTGCAGCCTTAAAACCAGTTCCAAACTCAACCCCTTTGACCGCGGGGAGTGCAAACAAAGCCTTCGCCAGTTCTCCATCCAAGTTGTCAAAGACAGGTTCACCAAGCCCGACAGGTAGATTCAAAGCAGTTCCCTCAATAATACCACCCACACTATTCCCTTTTTCTTGAACTTCATTGAGCCTGCGAATGATTTCTTGTTCTTGGCAAACTCCACCCAGTTCGATGATCCGCGCAGAAACTTTCACACCGATTGTTTTCAAAAGTTGTTTGGCAACGCTTCCTGCCATTACAAAACCAGCTGTGATCCTCGCAGAAAATCTCCCACCACCACGATAATCTTCAAGCCCACCATATTTTACGAAGGCGGTGTAGTCCGCATGTCCCGGTCTTGGAGTGAAGCGGCGTTCCTCGTAATCTTTTGATTGAATATCTTCATTATGAATCATCATGCAAATCGGTGCGCCGGTTGTCGTTTCGTTTAAAACACCCGAAAGAATTTTGAATTCATCTTTTTCTTGTCTGGGGGTTGTTAATGATTGGCCAGGACGCCTTCTAGCAAGGTCTTCTGCAATTTTTTGCTGATCGATCTTTAGTCCAGAGGGGCATCCATCAATCACCACACCAATACAAGGCCCATGGCTTTCGCCAAAGCTGGTTATCTGGAAAATCTTTCCTAATGTGTTGCTCATTGGTATAACTTTAAAGCGTTCCAGAAATCGGGAAACGATTTTTTCACACACTCAGGGTTCTTAAAAATCATTTTTTCTTCAGCCACTAATCCCAAAACGGCTGCGGCCATGATAATCCGGTGGTCTTTGGAGTCAACCACGTTTGTTTTCAACACCCTTTCCATTTCTTTTGATCGGTCGGACTCCTTGTATTTTAATCTTTCGATCCCTTTTAAGACACTTTTCCCTTTCAATGTAGAACACAATACGGCGACGATCGGGTACAAGTCAGGACAATTGGTTAAATCCCACTCAATGGCTTGTCTTGATTTCATGGCATTCAAAATAGAAACAATTTCTCGATCGGGTTGAAGGCTATTGGGATTTAACCCTTCAATCTTAATTTCTTTTCCCGTCAAAAAGTTGGCTGCGAGTAAAAAAGCAGCCGATGACCAATCACCCTCAATCGTAAAAATAGTTGGCTGATATGTTAGATGACCTGCCTCAACATCCACACCAAATGCTTTTTGTACGGCGAGCGTTAATTCTACATATGGTTTGGAAACTTCCACCTCTTTTTTACTTTGAGGTTTGGCGAGCAACATGCCGGATATATATTGAGAGCTAATATTACTGGGTGGGGTTGCCCCTCTTTGGATCAGTGAAGGTTTACCAGTAATCTCACAAGGAATTTTGAATGCGTCGGTTAGTGCAGTGATAAAACGAAAAGTTGTACCCGATTCATTGCAATCAAGTGGTTCTTTTGGATTTTGGAGCGGACTCCCTTCAACAATCCACTGACTTGTTTCCATTGAAATGCGCATACCCAATCTTCGCAGCACATTGACACTTGCGAAGGTGTCGTCACACACGAGCGGGTTGATCAAGATATTTTTTCCTCGTGCCAGCGCCGCACAAAACAGGGCCCTGTGGGTAATGCTTTTAGAGCCAGATACTCTATAAGCAATTTTCATTTTAAGATGGGGTTAGCTCTGCCTCAACGCCAGCATTTGTTTGGTAACACCCTCTGAGAATTTGAAGTGATACCAAGGCAAAACATCCTTGGGCATCTTTTCTAACTTGCCAACATAAGTTTTCATTTTAGCCGGCATCTCTTTTTTCGAAGTTTCTAACCAAGTTGCCACTTCTGCTTTTGCCTCTTCTGGTTTTGTTTTGCTTTTTAACTGGATGGCTTCCATCCGTCTGGCAATTTTCGTGGCTACAGTGTAAATAGCACCATCTTTAAAATTGATCATGTAGTAGCTATCTTTTTCGACGATCCCACCTTCTTTGAACAAGGCGGTGAATTCAATAATATTGCCAGTACCATGGGCGTCATCGATTCCGTAAGCCAGCCCTCTCAAGTAGCTATAAAGCATTGTAACACAGGCTTTATCTGCTTGTTCTTGAGTAATAATTTCTTTTTTTACGGCAAGTGGTAGAGAGGCAATCCCTTCTAAATCGGCCTTTGCTTCTTCGAGTGCAGAGCTGAATTCACCAAGTCCTTTTGTTGTTGAACGATCTGGTGCAACACCATGCGCATTTTCGTGGGCGATGGCGAAAACCGCCATATCATTTTCATCAACATAGTGTTGTGAAGGATGGATAGCAACATCACCCATCGGTCTCATCACACCAGAAAAACGTGCAAGAATATTATTGGAAGCAAAAACCTTCTTTGAAATGGAATCATCACCGTGCGGTGCCACATTTGGCAAATAATAAGCTGCGGCCACATATTTAATGCGTCCATCTCCCGATGAAATCAGGTTTGCAAATTTGAGGGGGGGTAGGCCTTTTGAAAAATCACGTGCTTCATATTCTTTGCCAAGCGAGGTAGCAACTCCCTTTTCCATATCGGAAACTAGCCCTTGAAAGCTTTTTCCCAAAGCCTCTTTTCGTTGGTCAACTGGGCCGACGAAGGCCTCCATCATCGCATTGTGTTCAAAAGGACTCTTATAAGATTCATAAAACCCTAATGTCACATCGAGACCGCTTTTTACAGCCACCCAAGCGACATCTCCATCGAAGAAGGGATAAGCGCTATCTTTGTTTTCAAATTCAGCAGCACGTTTCAAAAAGAATTTTCTCAAACTGGTATCAATACCAGAGATGCTAGCTGCTTTTCTTAAACCGGCACTGATCGCTGCTAGATAAGGTTTCAATGGAGGATAAGCATTGATCGATTTCCATTTGAGTGTTTCACCCTTTTCATCAAAAGTGCGATAGACAAAGTCACTCAACAAATCCTTGGTCCCTTTTTTGTCTGGGTCTTGTTCGATTTTTGTGACCTCTTCTTTCCCAAAGGAAGTTGGCCAAAGGCCTGCATTGGGAGTTTTCTGGGCGGTAAATAACGAATCCGATAAGCAAAGTTCATTTTGGATTTCTTGACACCAAGGCCCGCCACTATACCAAGCATGTGCAATATCCTCAAAATTTCCGGAAGCGGCAATGCGCCCAAAGTATTTTAAATTATTGGGATCCGATTGTAACGCGTTAACAGCTTCAACGGCGGGAAGCACTTCATAGATTAAAATCCAAGCCGCTTTTTGCTCGGCTTCAGGAAGATTGCTGAAATCGATTGTGTGTGATGCCCAGCTTCTGAAAGCTAAGTCGCGGTCGCGTAAGGCTTGGCGTAGCTCTTCTCTTGGTCTTGTGCGATCAAATTTTAAGGCGGCTACTTTTTTATCCAAACCATCGATGTAATTTGGGGTTCGAGTTACCTTCAAATGTTTTTCCGTAGCTCCTTTTTTTACGGCAGCAATAATTTTGTCAGCTGTTTCATCATTATAGAAATCGGATGCGTTACCGTAACAAGTTACTTCGCTACTTTCTACCGTTCCATTTTGGTTGGAATCATTCCAACGAATGGTGATTCCCATATTCCATGCCGCATCGTTAAATGTTTGAGGGGTTATTTTTTCTGTCATTTTGACTCCTTTTGAATGTGCGAAATTAGTTGTTGTTATGATGAAAAGCGTGACAAGAAAAATTCTGATCACTAGCAAGCCCTTATCACAGGCTGATCCAACGTCAATAAAAAAACCATCCCGCACTTTACTTTCGAAAGTACAAGATGGTTTTCTTTTTTAAGATCGACGGTTAGACTTTTGCAACTTCTGTCGCGTACTCACCTTTGGGGCCTTGGCCGATGCTAAATTCAACAGTTTGACCTTCGGCTAAGGATTTGTAACCACCATCGCCTGAGATATTGGAGTAATGGACGAAAAGGTCCTTTCCACCGTTTTCTGGGGTGATGAATCCGAATCCCTTGCTGTCATTGAACCACTTGACGGTTCCTTTTTGCTTGGACATTGAAGTCCTCCTTTGCTTTTTGCGGTATAGAAAAACTTAAAAGTCTTGGCAAGGATATTTTTTCGTTTATGCTTTTTTGGATGCACTAAACATCCAGAGTGCCAGTATCGATGCGACTGCAAAGCCCACGCCATTGAGCCGCAGTGGTATGTAATGGCTCCCCACCATGACTGGAAACTTGAGTACTAATCTCGCCAAATGGAGAAGCGAGACGACTGAAAAAACAAGACCTGCTACTCTGAGTGCTCTCTTTGGCATAAACCCTCCCTGCCTGCCTACCGGCAGGCTTTAAAAATTTTGGTGGGCCCTCCAGGATTTGAACCTGGGACCGTCCGGTTATGAGCCGGCGGCTCTAACCGCTGAGCTAAGGGCCCGTTGTAGAACGTAGCCGCCACCCTTTGGTAAATTTTACCATAAGGTAGTCACTACCTTTTGGTAACATTCTTATTGTGGAGAGGCAATTATAAAGGTATTCGAGGTTGCGGTCTCTGGCATTTCGGGGGCCGGTTTTGAGCAAAAAGAAATTTTAAGCCCCAATTTTTCATTTGATGATGTCACCTCCGTAGGAAGTTTCACAAAAAATGCTTTTGCACCTTCTCTGTTTTTAATTGTGATACAACCTTTGTCTCCTTCGACCTTCACTTTCTTCCATTCTTTTTTATTTTTGAGTAACGCCACTTCACTTTCCATTCCAAAGGGGACCTCCGTAATTCTTGCCAAACGAAATTGTAGTGTTTCACCGGGCTGATAAATATCATATTCTGTCGTTACATAAATTTGTTTGTTGTGCAAAGAAATATCGGTAAAGACTTTGGTTGTTTTTTCATCCCAGAATCTGGCAGGACCTGTGTCTAAGTGGACTCCATCGCCATGATAATAGCCAATACCACAGCAATTAAGCCCTCTCACATATTCCCAAATTTTTTTGGCGGGGATTCCCAACATCACAAAGTCAACAGCCATCCCATCGATATGAAGGCTTGCCTTTCCGGCTAGCTTTCCTTTTTGGCGAAGGCTTTCATTATATTCCGGACTGCGATAACCCGACTGAATTTCGATTTTCGCTTTTCCTCCGCCGAGTTGGTCTTGAAGATAGTCGAGAATGGCAATCAATCTCGGCGAAACTTTATCCATCCCTTTCCCTTCTGCTTTGAGAGAGAGCTTTCCATCCCCAGAAAAAAAATAGCGGGAAAATTCCGCCTGAGCGTTAGTGCTGATGGCAAACAATAAGACCAAGACCGCCAATATTTTTTTCATATAATTTCAGTAACACAGTTTTTAGTCCATAGTCCACAGTCAATAGTCCATTCTTATTGACTTCTTATGACAAAGGGCTTAAACAGGCCCCGCTTTAAGTTCTTTTTAATAAGGATTCTCTGAAAAATTCGCGTGAGCGAGCTGTTTGAGAAAAGCCTCTCGGAGTTCCGCCGAACCTTATGGGGGTTATAAAATTCGGTGGGACGAGAGCGGAGGTGGTATTTTGGGGGCCTCTCCAAAATGACCACCGTCTTTTCGAAAATAGCGAGCGGAAGCGAATTTTTCAGAGGCTCCATAAATTTATGGCCGTCAACTTTAAAGATTACCTTCCCCAACTCAAAGAATTACAGGAAATAGACCGCCGCCTTCGCCAAGTAGAATTTGAATTAGCAGCCATCCCTGAACAATTAGAAACCTCTGGTGCTGAATATTTAGTTGTAGCTCGTGCCCTTCAGGAAAAAGAGACCACACTGAGTACAATGAATAAAGAAAGACAATCTCTAGAAACCCTCATTAAAGAACAAACTATCCAGGTTCAAGAGCGTGAAAAGAGACTTTATGCCATCAAGACGCAAAAGGAGTATCAAGCAACCCTCAAAGAGATCGCACAGATGAAAAAGGAGACCAAAGACAGAGAAGAGAGGGTTTTAAAGCTCCTGGAAGAGGGTGAAAAATTAACTCAAGAAATCACGCAACTAAAATCGCAGGCTGCCGATAAGGAAGGTGGGTATAGACAAATTGAAGGGGAGCTTAAAAAGAGGCAGGAAGAGGTGGAGACTGAAAAGGCTCGTATAACTGAAAGAAGGCCTGCTTTATTAAAGGAGTTGCCCCCTGAGATTTTGAAGAAATATGAGTTTATTAAAAAGCGCTTTGCCGATGCGTTGGCCAGTGTCAAAAAAGGGATTTGTCAGGGATGCAATATGAACATTCCGGCCCAGTTTTATAATGAGATGTTAAGGGCTGCCGATTTGCGAAACTGCCCAAATTGCCATCGGCTTATTTACCCCGAAGAGGTGTGAAAGTGAAAAGCGCTTGATTTTATAACGATAAGTTTTAAGATACGCATATGGATATTAAAACAATGCCAAAAGAGACGTTAGCGGAACTCCTTTTTTTCTTGGCGGAAAATGAGGAATTCGCATCCGTCCATAAATTACTCGGTGAAGGAGTGACGGTGGAAGAGGTGCGTGGAAGTTTCAGAGAACTGGCAGAAGGTTTGCACAAAGAAGTGGCTGCTGAAGTTGCTAATCAATACAATGCTCAAAAGGATAATCGGTTAAGCGCAGAGGCCAAAGAAATCATTTCTTATCTCTCACCTGGTGAAGAAAAAACATTGCTAACTGCCTTTGGTTTGATTGAAAAGACCAAAACCCTCCAGAAACAGTGAGCGTTTTTACAATCTATACAGATGGTGCTGCTAGGGGAAACCCAGGTCCCGCCGGGGCAGGTTGGGTGATTCTTGATTCTCACGGCGAAACCCTTTTTAAAAATAAAAAATACCTAGGAGAGTTGACCAACAATCAAGCCGAATACCAGGCTTTGTTGTTAGCCCTTGAAGAGATTGAAAAACCTTCGGCAGCCAAATTGAATTTACATGCTGATTCAGAGCTAATGGTTCGCCAACTAAAAGGGGAGTATAAGGTCAAAAACGAGGGCTTAAAACCCCTGTTTCAAAAGGCGGTCTTGACCCTTTCTAAATTTCAAGGATATACTGTAAAACACATCCCCCGCGAAAAAAATGAAGAAGCGGACAAATTAGCAAACGAAGCGATTGATGAGTATTTTGGATAGCTCTTTGAATTTTTGAAAATGTGAGGTCGGATGGTCGCTCCCGCCTTTGGCGGGGGAGGAAAGTCCGGGCTCCAAGGACAGCGTGGTGGGTAACGCCCACCACCCCCGCCTTTGGCGGGGGTAGGACTAGTGCTACGTCCGCGCGCGCAGCGGGTACGAAGTACCCGGAGCGCGAGAAGCGCGGAGGGTAAACTCCACGCGGAGCAAGGCCAAATAGATTCTGCTTTGAGCTGGTTCCGGCGAATGCTTCCTTTAAGCTTAAGCACTGGAAGATAGCAGAACGGGTAGGCTGCTTGACCCCGTCAGTAATGGCGGGGCTAGAGAAATGACCGTCTAGAAACAGAACCCGGCTTACGAGCCTCACATTTTCTTTTTTTTGATGGTGAAAAAGTAGTGGGTGGCCCGTAGTGTTCTGTGGGGTTTAGTTAGGGGCCCCCACAGAATACGGAGGGGCAGGCCCTACTACTTTTTCGCCACTACCTTAATGTGACCGATTTGAGGCAGCGTGTACGGATTCACTGCAGCTTCAAAAATCCCTAAAATAATTTTTTCAAGAATTCCCATTACTTACATTTCTGAGCCGTTGGCACACAACCTGCATTGTGCTGTTGGCGTATGCCATTTTTTCTTTTATTTTTCATTCTACTTATTTCACCTTCTTTCATAGAAGCGTCTGACCCAACGACAATTGTTGTAAAGGCCCTTCATGATGCTTCTAATAATGAAGCCAGCGACAAAACCGCAGATGTTTTACGCCAGAAATTGAGTGAAATCCATTCTCTTTATATTGTTGATCCACAAAAGGTCGAGGCCGTTCTTAGTTACTATCCCAACTATGGGGTATCCAGCGAGAATCAGAACCTCGAAGAAATTAAAAATTTGCTCGTTCGGGCAAGAGATCACTATTTTCAATTTGCTTACTTAGAATCCAAGGCTGAACTTCAAAGAATTATTCAAATTTTTGGAGAAAATCTCGATTTGGCTTTGAGCGATGGCCAAACTTTTTTGGATAGTTGGATTACCTTGGCCTTGGTTCATTCAGCGTTGAACCAAAAAGAAGAAGTCGCAAATGATTTTAGGCAGGTTTTAAAAATCAATCCCCTTTATGAATTAGATCGCAAAGCATTTGCCCCTTCGATTCTAAAACTTTTTGCTAATGCTAAAGAGGCTTTGAGCCAGGAGGCGACAGGGCCTGTTTCTATCACGACCAACCCCAAGGTGGCCGAAATTTATCTCAACGGTATTTATCAAGGGGTTAGTCCTTTAAATTTTCCCTCAATGCCAGAGGGTGAATATCATTTGAGCTTCAAGGCCAATAATTACAATCCTGTTCATCAAAAAATTTCTGTCAAATCGGACCAAAAATTAGCACTTCACCCTAGACTTTATTGGACCGGTTCGACAAAAAAAGTTGCGCAAAATAATCAAGCAAAAGCCCGTCATGAAATTGAAGAGGGTTTAAGAATCGCAAAGCTTTTAAAAGTCGACAAAGTGTTGATGGTGGATGTCGATGCCAATTCTATTGCGGCACGTTTAGTTGATTCTCGCTATCGCGCCAGTCATCGGCCCATCATCATCAATCTTTCTAAAAATCAGGGTGGTCTAGAAGAAAATGTGAATCAGTTGGTTCGTTTCATCACCGCGCAGACAAAACTGAATTTGCTTCAACATGCCAACACAGAGTTGGATCCAGATGGAACGAGCGACCCAATTTTGTTGGGTAAACGTGGGAGAAAAATTTCAAAGGCTGTTTTGTTTGGCTCCATTGGGGCCTTGGGCGTGGGGGGAGTGTTGGCCATTTTGCTCTCCGGCGGTTCCAAGCCTCCACAAACCGGTTCAGTTGCACTGAGTTTTAAATAGGAATGTTATGAAAATAAAAATTTTAGCAGTCGGTTTGTTAATACTTGTTGGGTGTGGCGGTGGTATCAGCCCCGATGGTCCACTTTCTTTGTCTGTCAGCAAAGGAGATGTGGGCTACGTTCAGCTCAATGTGGAAAATGCCAAAAAACCTTCCATTTTAGAATCGGTTCAAATCGAAAAATTCAAAATCATTATTGAAGGAGAGGATTTAGCACCGATTGAATATCTCGTCGAAAAAGAAGCTGAAGGGATTGTGATCCAGGGGATTCCGAAGGGAAAAAGCCGGCAGATCCATGTGTTGGCTTTGAGTCGCTCTGGAAAAACCATTCGCGAAGGTTTGGTTAAAGATATTACGATTGAAGGTGGAAAAACGCTGACACTTTCCATTCGTCTTGAGCCGACGCCCTACGTACTCAATTTTGCCGAAGAAGATGCCACAAGCAACCGGCGCTTGCATTTTAAAATTTTGAGCGACCCAGGCCATACGATCACCGTGGAAGAAAAAGAGCAGCTCACAGATGCAGTAACCGGGCAGAGGGAAATTAAAGCCGATGAAAAGGGAATTGCAAAATTTTATCCAGGTATTCTTGCAGAGGGAACTTATCATTTTACCTTTAGAGATCTCAATTCAGAAAAATCTTCGAGTGCCGTGATTCGCCTTTGGGAGGGGGCTGGAATTGGCCCGGCTCCTTTGTTTAGCGCTAGCCGGCCGGAGTCGGATCGTGTGGGACAATCTGTGGCCAGGCAGGGGGGTTCCGGAGAACAAGGAGGGGAATTTTTCCCCAACATTGCGCAAATTTTATGGAACAACCGATGAAAAAAATATTGAGAGGGATGGTCCTTGGGGTGTTGGCTATTTTTTCAATGGCTTTCAAGCCTGTCCATTTTTCGTCCGACAGTTTTGTGCTCGAAGAAAACCAAACAGAAATTTTGAACGAAAACATTGTCTGGCTCAAAGACAATCCTGGTTCCGTCATTATTTTAGAGGGGCACTGTGATGAATGGGGAAAAGATTCTTACAATATGGAGTTGGGTGACAGAAGAGCCAGAGAGATCAAGGCCTATTTGATCGAAAAGGGAATCAATCCAGAACGAATCATCATGGTGGTCAGTTTTGGTGAAAAGATGCCGCTGGACCAACGGCATAACACACAAGCCTGGGCGGTCAATCGCCGTGTGGAATTTGTTTTACGTTAAGCCCGCCTTCGCGAGGCATGGAGGATTTATGAAAAAACCGTTTCGATTTTTAGAGGCTGAAAAAAAGGGTGATACGGAACCCCCTGCCTTAATACCTGGGCTAGGCTTGACACTGCTCGTTGAAACAGTGAAGCCGCAAAAAAATGGAAAGAACCAAAAGAAGCTTAACAAAAAATCGAAAATAAAATTGGCCGCCGGGCTTGCTGCATTAACTCTTGCTCTTTTGTGGGGTGTTTTTGCCAAGGCGCAAGCATCCACGGTACCAATATCCTCGGTTCCCCGCCTTATCAATTTTCAATCGGTTTTAACTGATATTGGTGGGGTCCCACTGGTTGATGGTTTTCATAATGTTCAGTTTCGCCTTTTGGATGTGAACAAAGAACCGATCTACACCGAAACACAGAATCTGGAATCGGTTGGGGGCGTGGTCTCTGCCATGGTGGGTGCCCAAGATTATATCGATTTGGAACTCTTTGCCCCCGATCAGGCTAAATTTTTAGGTGTCAAACCGGAAGGGAGCACTCCAGAGACGTTGATGGAGATTGTCTCCGTTCCCTATTCGATGTATGCGGAGCAAGCGCTCACAGTGGCTGATTCTGTGACTCAAGATATTTTGTCAAAAATTACCGCCGATGTTTTGCCCCAAAATGTTGTTTATTCGGAACAATTGAGTGACTCAACAGGTGCTGGAACAGTTGGCATTGCAACAGGTAATTTTTCTCCAGCGGTTGGTTCTCCTCCAGATGTACAGGGGGCTTTAGAAGCCTTGGACAAGACAATCACCACACTCAGATCGGATTTAGAAAATCAGGTGAACAATAAAGTCTCCAAAGCAGGCGATGTGATGTCTGGGGTTTTGAATATGGGGGGGAACAAAATTGTCAGTGTAGGAACTCCTTCTGATAATGGAGATGTGGCCACCAAAGCGTACGTTGATCAAGAAATTAGTACTACAAAAACGTATATTGATAACAAAGTATCTGGAAACATTACTCCAGACCCGCCAACCAGTTCAGCACCAGTAGTTGTCGCAGCAGGCATTGTTGATAAAGGGGGGAGTGGGTTTCAACTAGTCGGCGGTTATCAAGTCAGTGGAATTAGTGTAGGAAATGTAATTGGAGGACCTATTACAATATCTTTGGGGAGCAGTGTCTCACCACCCTATATTGTTCAGGTCACCCCCTCACAAAGCAGTGATGGCTCCTATTCCTCTTTTCCTAGTTTATATGTTCAAAATTTAAGCTCCTCTTCTTTTCAGGTAGCAGTAGAGGGTGGAACTAGGGGACCAGGTATAACCCCATTCCATTTTGTGGTTTATAAATGAGTTTTTTCTTTGGATTCTGGTTGATTCTGACCCGATTGGTGTTCCTTAAGAAGTTTTTCGACCGCCATTTCAATGATCTGAGCCCTGGAGACTTTTTCAACACCGTCTGGATTTAACTCGCGGTAAAGATAATTGATCGTTCGCAATGTCTCTCTAGGAATGTCAGGTAACGGAGGAAGTGCATGCCACAAAAGAATATATTGTCCGTCTCTCCAAATTTTTATCAAAACATCTTTTTTGTTGGGGTTAGGCAATTTATCCCACGCTTCGCTGACGGCCCTTGTTTGTTGAGTGGGTGTCAATTTTGCAGAAACCCTCAAGACAATGCTTTCGCAATCGAGCTTGAGAGCGGTTTGGGCAATCGAGAAAAAAGTATCATTGGATGCCGCAACCACTAATCGCACACTTTTGCCGTGTTTTTCAGCAAGTTTCACGGCACGCGTGAATAAATCTTGTTCCAGATCCGAAAAAATTTCTTCTTCCCCCTGACCAACTGTGGGACCCTTTAACAAGCGGGTGGTCATCACAACCACATCTTGTTTTTTCGTATCCGTTTGTTCCAAGACAGCATTTAAGTGCGATAAATCTTTAGATTCAATCACTGGAACTAAAACACTGTGTGGTCTGGATCCGACAGTTGCCCTTGTGATCTGCGGTTCTGCGACCAACCTAAATGGATCCAAGCCGATCGGTTGTGCTTCTACTTTCTTTTTACGCCACCTTTCCGAAATAACAAATACAATGAAAAGAAAAATAGTGAATGAAAACCCAGAAATTGTAGCGACCTGTTTTGTCAATAAATTTGCTACGGCCAAAGTAAACAGGATAAAAAGAACGGTGAGTAAACCGATCGGTATTTCAATCTTTCCTATGTGCAAGTTGAGCGGAAATTTCCATTCTCTTGGGGAAGGGTCTTTATATCTTAAGACAGTCACAGCAAGAGCTTGAAAAAAGAAACTCCATAACACACCAAAGGCATAGGCTTCGCCGAGCAGATAGACATCTCCTCTGCTGAGGAGGATTGTTATAACCTGAAGAATGGCAATGAAATTTAATATCCGATGGCTTGTTCCATATTGTTTATGTGGTTTTCGAAACCAATCGGTTAGGACCCCATCTTCGGAAAGTCTATTCATTAGTGCGTTAGAGCCGATGAGTGCCGTATTGGCCGCTCCGGAGAGAATCAAGAATCCGACAATCACGACAAAGGCTTGAAAACCAATCTTTAATAGTTCGGGCCCAATCATGTGTGCCACCACGCCGGTGATGATATTTTCAAAATATTGAGGGCGGACTTCATCCGGAATAATGGTGACCGCAAAAAAGGAAACGGCGGTCATAAAAACGAAACAGAAAACAAAAATAATGAGGCCGGCCCTTTTTAAATTTTTAAGTTTGGGATGGGCAATTTCCCGGCTCACCTGTGCAAACGTTTCTTGACCGCTCATTGCCAAAAGGGAGTGACCCAACCCAATCGCAATCGCAACGATTGCAAAGTCAAAAGGGATCGTTGAATCTTTAAGCCAACCGAGTGCGTGGGGTTGTAGCTGGATATCAAAAGGAGGAAGGCTCCATTCGATATGCAAAAGCGTATAGATACCCCAAAGGATGAGAAGGATCACCATGACAGTGGTGATTTGCATGATTCGCAACGCTTTAGAGCTGCTTTCTTCAATCCCTCGGATGTTTTGCCGCCAAAAATAAAGAATGATTACACAGGCAAAAACAATGGCACCCAAATTTTGTGGCAACAGCGGTTTTCCAAAATGGGCGAGGAGTTGATTGATCAAACCCATGAGATATTGTCCTGCTGAAACGCCGCTGATCGGGCCTGTCAAAATGAAATCGAACATGAGAGCGGCAACAGAAAGCTTGGCCAGTGTGCCACCCAGCGCCGATTTGACAACGCGATACAAACCGCCTCGAATAAACATCATTGTCGATTCGAGATAGACGAGTCTTACGGCATATGAAAAAAGCATGATGCCCAAAATGAACCAGGGGGCTGATTTGCCAATGGCTTGTTCCGCGATGCCGGCGACGTAGTAAGCCGAAGAACCCATGTCATTAAGAACAATTGCAGCTGCCCTCCAAAAAGAGATGAAAGTGAGCATCACCGTGGTGGCGACTGCGATTTGGCCAGATTTGGTTTTGGGCATAGAAGTGTCTGAAATGACTATCACTTTCCACTTTTATTGGCAAAGGGATTGTGCATAGTTTCTAACATGCGCATCGCCTCTTTAATTGCCTCGGCAACGGAAATTGTTGCCGCCTTAGGTTTTGCTGATCAATTGGTTGGTGTCTCTCATGAGTGTGATTATCCGCCTGAGGCTGTTCGAGGAAAGCCGATTCTTACTTCACCCAAAATGGATGTGAAAAAACGAAGTTTGGAGATTCACGAGGATGTTCAAAAAATTGTGAGCCAAGGACTTTCTGTCTACAACATCGATGTTGCCGCTTTGCAGAAAGCTAACCCCGACATCATCGTCACGCAAGATCAATGCGAAGTTTGCGCGGTGACGTATGACGATGTGGTGAAAGCAACTCAAACCTGCCTCAGTGCAAATGCTCAGATTGTCACGCTTCATCCCGATTCGTTAGATGATATTTTCACAGATATTTTGAAGGTAGGGGAGGCCCTGAAAGTAAAAGGGAAAGCCGAAAAGTTAGTCAAGGAAATTCGAGGCAAGATGTCTGAAATTCAAAAACAGACTCAGAAACTTCAAAAAAAACCTCGTGTGCTTTGTGTGGAGTGGCTCAACCCCATTATGATTGCGGGCAACTGGATTCCCGAAATGGTGGAGATGGCAGGAGGAATTAATGGAATAACGAAAAAAGGAGACCACACGATTGTGGTGACTCCAGAACAGGTCAAAGAATATAATCCCGATATGGTTGTTGTCATGCCGTGCGGTTTTACCATTCAGCAAACCTTAGAAAATAAAGCCGATTTGGAAAATTTACCCGGCAAAATTTTTATTGTGGATGGCAATACGTATATGAACCGTCCCGGGCCCAGAATTTTGGAAAGCCTCACCATTTTAGCTGGCCTTTTTCACCCAGATTTGTTTGAAGAAAAAATTCCAAGTGGTGCAGTGAGCTCTTTTGTTTGAGTTAGTTTATGCCGATACAAAAATTAGTGGATGAAAAATTTTTTGATTCCTGGTCTCCAGAAAGTGCTTATATTTTGGGACTTTTAATGTCCGATGGGACTTTAACGACAAATCCTAGAGGATCACAATATGTTGAGTTTCTTTCTACGGATAGAGAATTAGTGGATCTCATTCGTTCTTTATTGAACTCCAATCATAAAATTTCATTGAAGAGGAGGTCGCCATCAGAACCAGGAAAACCAGCATATAGAATTCAGATTGGAAATAAATATATGTTATCCCGATTGTCGAAAATGGGTTTATCAAGGAAAAGCGCTATGCCTCGTATCCCTAAGAGGTATTATCGAGACTTCATTAGAGGATTTTTTGATGGAGACGGGTGTGTGATGTTTTCGAATTTTTTCAGAACTCAGAGACAAAAGAGACAGGATTATTTTCAGGTTATTTTTATCTCAAGATATCGCCAGTTTTTGCAACAGCTTTGGACTATTCTGATAAAAGAGGCGTATCTTAAAGGGGGAAGTATTCACAATGGAACAAGGTGTTATCGATTGTCATTTTGTCAGAGAGATGGGCTAAAACTATTTGATTTCTTTTACAAAGATCTGGACAAAAGATTACGGTTGTCAAGAAAGTATAAAACTTTTAGAAGGGGGGCTCGACATTTTGGGGCTGTGGTGTAGCTGGCCTAACACATCTGCCTGTCACGCAGAGGATCGCGGGTTCGAATCCCGTCGGCCCCGCCAGTTTTTAGCGATTTGGATTCTGAAGGAAGCTAAGAGCAGGCCCAAGAGAATAAACAAAACATAGATGCTGTAATCACGGCCGTTGTTGTCTGCAGGGTTCAAACTACATCCTTTTCCAGAAACCATCCATCCTCCTGTTTGAGGGATTGCGTCGGTAACAGTATCGCCACCTTCTACTCTTGCAGGTGCTTCAACGATCTGGGCACTTCCCGATTTGCTAACGGAGAAGTCAGCACAACCTCTTGCAGGTTCAGCATCTTCTGCGCAACTCGTGCCTAGTAATGGCCAAGCGACATTGCTGATACTGACATTGTCACTGGATTTGGAGACACCCTTGGCCGACAACCCAACACTGATACCAGTGTTTGGTGTTGGAACACTAACGTGTTCAAAAGATTTTAGAGCTTCTTCAAGATTGATTTCAACACTGGTGCAATCCTGTTTTATAATCAGATGATCCATATTCTGCCCGTTTTGATCCTTGAGATGGGTTTCGCAGATCAAGTCATCATCCATCTTATCGGAAGGCGATAGACTAATTATTACTTTCTTTCCGTCTGATTGAGATTCCAGTTTAATCTCAGGTGTTTCATTGAGATTGGGATAACCGAACGGCATTGTCCCGACTTTCACAGGGTTTTTAGGATCTGTCATGTCAAACATATCATAAAATACCACCATGTCAGCCCCACCATAGTTATCGCTCATTACCCGAGTTGGATGATGTGGATTGAGATATTGGATGGTTTCGTTGCTATGAACATCGCTAATCACCGAATCAGGAGTTAAGACCTCATCATCTAATTTAATAACTGTTAGCTCACCATTCTCCTTGGTGATGATGCCATAGCCCTTGAGTGATGCCTTTTCCGTCACATAAATATTCCACGCATTTGGTCCATACCAGGCATTAACTGCTTGGGCCGGTGCACCAAGAGGATTAAAATTGGTATCGGCTTGTGCATCTTGCCGAATGACAGTTCCCTTTTCTTCGTAAATCGTTTTGGAAACAGTTCGAGTTTGTTGACCCTCAGCCCCAGTTTCAGCTGGAGGTGGTGGGGCCTCGCTCATGACTTGTCCAGACTGGCTGAGCAAGAGATGTTCTTTTTCCTGTGTCGGTGTCTCAGAAATTTTTTCCAAATCAACATCCATCATGGCAAGTAAGGGCTCTTTTATTTCTTGACTATGAGGGCAATCCCATTTTTCTTCAATCTTTCCGCAGTCGACAAGAATGGTGTTGATTTTTTCGCCTATTTTGATGGCAAGAGCGACAGAAATTTTTGGTACCTGGGTTGTGTTCTCTAGCGCCGGATTAACTTTTAACTGCACAATTTCGCTATCTGCTGGATAGGTTTTGACGAAACTGACAAATTGATGACTGAATTTTTGCTGGGCTTCGTCATAGCTAAAGAAATCTAGACCAATGCCCTTTTCTTGGATCGGTTGTTCGATGGCACATTCAATGGCTCCAACAACATTTGCCTTGCCGTTCGCATCGCGCAATGTTTTTAGATCATGAATTTTGGCAATGTTGCAGTTTCTTTCACTTGTCATGCTCCTTTGCGCATCCTCAAAAATAATTTTGGGTTCAATACTGCAAGTTTGAGAGGCGTCTCTCTGAATGAGATTTTCGAAGTCTAATAAATAATAATATTTGTTATCGGATGCCCCAGCCAAATCATTGATGTCTGGACCATTGATTTTGCCTGGTGAGAGGTGACGCAGAGGGTCACTTTTTTCTAGGTCGCAATAACTGAATTTAAATTTTCCATCCTCAGCCATCTTTTTTGCCGCATTGTAGACAAGTCCTGGTTTGCCGCCACTGGTGCCGGTGAAGATAAGAATCTGTTTGTCAAAAACATCGGGGAAGATAGTTGTGGCGTCAAATACCTCATCGTTAGGTGACAATTCAGCTGCCACTTTGGTGCAATCAAAGATTTTAGAACTGCATGGTTGTGCTGGCATAACAATTTTTGGCGGTTGAACAAGACCAGAACAATCGGTTTTGCAAGCACCCTCTTGTGTATCGCTGTTGGCAAGGCCTTGATCGCAAGTTTCACCTGGATCTGGATTTCCATCGCCACAACGGGGTTCGAATTGGCAATATTCAGAACAACCATCTCCATTGTTTATGTTGTTATCGTCACACGCTTCGTTCCAGTCCAAAGTGCCGTCTCCACATACAGGTGTTGGAGGGATGTACATATAGAATTCCCGTCGACAGCCCCACGTGCAGCCATCACCGTTTAACAAGTTGCCATCATCACATTCTTCACGTCCTTCTTTAAAACCGTTGCCACAAACAGGTGCAGTAATGGCAGTACAAAAGGTATTACATTTAGTGGGCTGACCGTTTACTGCGCCGTCATCGCAAAATTCCCCAGTTTCTACAGTACCGTTGCCACAAACAGGGGCGGGAGGAGGTGGTGCATCACATTTATCCGGAATTCCATTGCCATTGGCATCGACTGTTTCTGAAGCGTTGGGGACACAAGTTACTTGTTTGATTACAAATGTTGCAGTGGGTATAGCGGTACAAGTATAAGTTCCCTTCACAGGGCAAGTGTCAATTGCTGTGTCACAGCTTTGTCCAATGCTTGGATCAGCTTTGTATAACCAGCCAGATACAGGATCGCATTGGTCGGCAACCTGACAGCCATCAGGAGGAGAGGCAAAAATGGCTATGTGAGTCACTTCACCTGATTGAGAATTACAAGCGTCTGTTGTGCAAGCGTTGTTGTCTTCGGTATCAAGTGGTATCCCTCTCTTGCATCCCAAATTGATTTCATAGATTTCCATGCCATTGCATTGATCACCGTCATCGCAATTGGGTGCTGTACAAAGAGTTGTGCAGTGACCAGGCATTCCGTTGAGTTTTAAACCTTCATCGCAAGTTTCTACATCGCTCTTGAATCCATCTCCGCAGATTTGCGATGTACAATTGTTGCGACACGAATCTGTGTCTATTTGATTGCCATCATCGCAAAGCTCGTTCACACCAAAATCATTAGTTTTTTGAACAATGCCGTCTCCACATTTGGTTTTGTCGACAAGCTGGCAATTAACGCAGTTTTTATTGGGGTCACTTGAAGATCCGTCACATGCTTCCGCGTCGCTCTTGAATCCATCTCCGCAGATTTGCGATGTACAATTGTTGCGACACGAATCTGTGTCTATTTGATTGCCATCATCGCAAAGCTCGTTCACACCAAAATCATTAGTTTTTTGAACAATGCCGTCTCCACATTTGGTTTTGTCGACAAGCTGGCAATTAACGCAGTTTTTATTGGGGTCACTTGAAGATCCGTCACATTGTTCTGTTCCTTCACGAATATTGTTTCCACAAGTCGCCTCCACTCTACCGGAACAATCTGTTTTGCAAGCGTTGTATGTTGCGTTGCTATTGGCGGTGCCGTCATCGCAGAATTCACCGGAGCTGACCAGACCATCCCCACAGCTGGGTAAAGTGCAATCATTGCGGCAAGCGTCATTGTCGACCAAGTTTCCATCGTCGCAGGCTTCCGCATCGCTCTTGAAGCTGTCACCGCAACGTTGCAGCGTGCAGTTGTCACGGCAAGCATCGGTATCCACGGTATTTCCATCATCGCAGGCCTCCGTGGCACTTCTGAAGCCGTCTCCACAACTTTGAAGCGTGCAGTTATTGCGGCAGGAATCCGTGTCGATAGAGTTGCCATCATCACAAATTTCAACGCCGGTTTGTAGATTGCCATCACCACAACGCGCATTTTGGCAGCTACTTGTACAAGCATCAGTATTACTTGTATTTGCGTCGTCACAGGCTTCTCTCGGATCAACGATGCCGTTGCCGCAAATTTCATTTTGGCATGTTGCGGAGCAGCCATCGCCGGCATTTGTATTGTTATCATCACATTGCTCGCCACTTTCACGAGTACCGTTGCCACAAACAGGGCAGCTATCATCGATGGATAAATTACAATCATTGTCAATGCCATCACCACAAATTTCGAGAGCAAGGCAAGGGATTAAACGAAGATCAAAGCAAAGTTGATTAAAGCCACTGATATTAACCACATCATTGTTAGAAGGAATACTGCCTTGTAGCTTGCATTGTCCATCGGCCAGATCGCAACTGTTGGATCCGTCGCAAGGATTGTCATCAACACAAACAACTGGAGAACCTCCTCCGCAAGAACCATTACTGTTGCATTGTTCTCCTGTCGTGCAGAGATTGCCATCTTCGCAAGATTGAGTTGTGTCGGCCTGACATGCATTCCAACCACTCCCATCTGTTTTGCAAGTTTGTGTACCACTGCTGCAAGCAGCGTTAACGATTGTGCCTGATGTTGTGCCTAATAACGGACAACTTTGAGGAGGTCCTTTAGGATCACAAACAAGAGGCGTGATCGGGACACCACCACCGCTACAGCCTCCCCCAGCACCAGTGCAAGAAAGGCCAATAGGAGGAGGAGAGGTTCCTTCAATTGTACAGGTAACACTTAGAGATTTGGGAGAAACACGAGGATCGGGATCCTCAACACAATTTGTAATGGTACATTCAGTCCAGTTGGTTCCACCGCTCACCGTGCAGTCAAGCGCGGCTCTGTTATTAGCATCAAGAATGGGGTCTTTTGGAAGGCACTCGAGAGTTGGACATTTAGGTTCAAAGAAACAAGAAGAGGAACACCCATCATTATTATCTGCATTGTTGTCGTCGCATTGTTCGACACCGGCTTGTACTTGCCCATCTCCACAAGCGGCGTTTTGGCAACTAAGACAAGCATCTGTATCACTTGTGTTTCCATCATCGCACTGTTCGACACCAGCTCTAACGATGCTATCTCCGCAAATAGCGTTTTGACAGGTAGTGGTACAGGCATCTGTATTGGCGGTATTACCGTCATCGCATTGTTCGCCACTTTCAATGGCACCGTTGCCACAAACAGGAACCGTTATCGCAGAGCAAGTTGAATTACATTGATTGGGTTGGCCATTTTGAGCACCGTCATCGCACTGTTCGACACCAGCTCTAACGATGCTATCTCCGCAAATAGCGTTTTGACAAGTAGCGGTACATGCATCGGTGCTGACTGTGTTGCTATCATCACACTGTTCAACACCAGCTCTAATGATACCATCTCCGCAAATAGCGTTTTGACAAGTAGCGGTACATGCATCGGTGCTGACTGTGTTGCTATCATCACACTGTTCACCTATTTGAATATAGGTGTCGCCGCAACGTGCATTCAAACAGGCATTGGTACATGCATCTATATTACTTGTGTTTCCATCGTCACACTGTTCACCTGTTTGAATATAGGTGTCGCCGCAACGCGCATTGAGACAGGAAGTCGTGCAGGTATCCGTGTTGCTTGCATTACCGTCGTCGCATTGTTCATTAACTCCTGCATTGTTGGGAGTTTGTACTGTTGCATCACCGCAACATCCATTTATTAAACTGCCGTCACAATTTTCATCACTTGAATTACCGCAGATTTCGGTTGAGGGAAGAACTTGACCTATACATGCACCAAGACTTCCACCAGAGCAAGTTTGAGTTCCTCCTATGCAAACACCAACATTTTGAGTTCCTGCTAGCCCAGTGTAACAAGATTGAGTGGCACTGTTGTTAATTGAGTTACAACCTTTTGGAAAGTTACAGGTATCGGTAGTGCAAATATTGGTGTCCGCGCAAAAGCTATTGCTGAGTAAGCAACTTCCATCTCCTTTTTTACTGCAAGTACCGCAGCCATCAAGTGTACACGGTTGGCCAATCATATTGGGATCAGCAGGAGGGGGGGTGGGACAACTCGCCGCCGGGAAACCAAAGATGTTTGTGGTGATGACGCAATCTTGTGTGCAGGGGTTGCCGTCACCGGCACCACAATAAGGTGAACCTGCGGTGCAGCTTCCGTTTTGGCAAGTGTCACCCGTTGTGCACAGATTGCCGTCATTACAGGGTGTATCATTCGTTTTGGCAAATCCTGTGCAGGGACTCCAGAATCCTCCTATACAGATATGCCGATAAGTCTTGCATGGATTGGAACCGGTACAAGAAAGGGTTTGGCCAGTAGTACAAGTACCCGTCGCGCCTGGATTTGGGGTTGTACTTTCAAGCTGAGCGTACAGCGTGGAACCTAACAATAGAGTACAGGCGAAAAGGGCGGACACCAAGCAATGCGATAATATGTTTTGACACTTATCCATAAAGACCACCACCATGAACGTGCAATCTACATGCCAGATACCCACTATATAACTATTTGAAATTATTAGATTAAATTGCCAAATTTTTGACAGATGAGTGAATTATCACCCCTTCCCGCCATTTTTATTCTCAATATGAAAAAAAGCTGATATGGCAACCCAATGACTTTTGAGAAACCCTACATTGTTTTACCGACCTATAACGAACGGGAGAATTTAGAGCGATTAATACCCACCCTCTTTTCTCTTAGAATCCCAAATTTACAGGTACTGGTTGTTGACGACTCGTCGCCAGACGGAACGAAGCAGTTTGTCATAAATCTCCAGCCTCGATACCCAGCCCTTTCCATTTTAAACAGACCCAAAAAAGAGGGTTTAGGGAGGGCCTATGTTGCTGGTTTTAAAGAAGTTCTGGGCCAAGGGGCCGATTGCATTGTTCAGATGGATTCCGATTTTTCCCATGATCCTCAAGATGTTCCTAGGTTAATTGAAGGCCTCAAAGACACCGATTTGGCCATCGGTTCTCGTTATACCAAAGGAGGGGGGACAAAAAATTGGCCTTTTCATCGCATCGCCTTAAGCAAATGGGGGAATATCTATGCCCGTTTTGTGACCGGTGCACCAATAGCCGATTTAACAGCCGGTTTCAAAGCTTGGAAAAGTAGGTGTTTGAAGGCAATCCAACTAGAAACTGTTAATGCCAATGGGTATGGCTTTCAAATTGAGGCTACTTTTAGAACTTGGAAATCTGCTTTTAGAATCAAAGAGGTCCCTATAATGTTTACTGAAAGAAGAATTGGTCAATCCAAAATGAACCGCAAAATCATTGCTGAAGCACTTTGGCTAGTTTGGAAACTCCGGTTTTTATTGCTTTTCTTAACCCTTCATATTATATGACACAGCCAATCTATGGCTGATACGGTTTATTTTTTAAGCTCTCGCGAGCAGTCACGTCTTGTTTCTACCCTTAATTTAAGCAAAGTTGAGAGGTTGTCTGTCCAGCCAGGCCAACTAGGGGATGAATCTGTTGAATTAGTGATTGAACATTCTCTCGACTTTTTGCCAGGCACTTGTGTTGATCACTATGCGTTGCAAAGGGGCGGAGATGCGATCTCTATTCAAAAAGAGTTCTGTCCTGGTTTTATAACAAAAGAAAGACGCACAGAGGTTGTGCAACAAACTGGCAATTCAGCCAAATGGTTTCAACTCCAAAGTCCCCTTATTTTTGATGTGAAAGCCTCTCCCAAAGCGCCCAGTTCATGGGGAATCGCCAAAGAAACCGTCAAGGGGTTTTCCAGTAGTGAAATGATGTGGTCTTTTGCAAATCCGAAAATAGATCCTTTAAGAAAACTATGGGCTTTTCCAAAACAAGATCCCCTTTCAAGAAAAGTTTTTGAAGGTGTTGTAAAAAAAATGGAGGGGATTGACTTTCCTTCCCCACAAGATTTTTCTGCTTGGCGCGCTTTTGCAGTTTTCTTGGGCCCCATGGAAGACCGATTGGGAGATATTGTTGAAAAGGAAGTTAAACAACAGGCCCTTCAAGAATCAGGAAAGCTTTTTGCAAAACTTTTTCAAGATTCCACGATCAAGCCTCCTCTTGGTCACATGAACACACTTCTTACCAAGACATTTATCCCGGCCAACCAAAGGGCCTTGGTAGAAGAGGTGAGAAATATCATCAACTCAACATATCCCTTTATGCCGGAGGGTGAGTTAGAAGAGGCTGTCAAAGTTGTAACAGCATGGTTGTTACGACGTTTATTGTTTCAGGCGGGTGCGTTAGCAAAACTTCAAGAGATTGCTGGAAATTTAGAACTGGATATTGAGTTAAATTTCGACCCACAAGCATCTTCCATTGAGGAGGGGTTAGCAAAGGAATTCAGGGATGCTTTGTTGCAAGCGTTGATGGATCCTCAAACCTCGGTAAAGGATATCCATCGAATGCAAATGGCTTATCAAGCAGTTGTTTGGCCCATCAGGTTGAAGGAACAGGAAACAACCCTGGTTACTTTTCAGTTGTTTCCCGGCCAGGCCGACGGAGTAAGAAATGGTTTCGATCGTTTTGTGAGCCTGCCGACATTCGAAACAATTTTGAATCAGCAAAATGTTTTGTCGAAGGAGGGGAAGACAATTCCTTTGGGAAGAGTTGTTACGTTGCTTCAGGTTCCCTCTGGGGAGGCTTTCAATAAGGATCATTTGAAAAAAGTAAAGTTGCCTATTGGCTGGAGGCAATTGAATATCGCTTTTGCGCCAACACCGGAAAAGCTTGCTCAGACTAGACCAACCAAAGGGAGTCTCACAGAAGAGGCGGCTTTAAAAATTGTTGGGGAAAAAATCATTTCCGATCCGGAAGTTGAAAAACCTTATTTTTTAACAACCCCAGGAGCAATAGAAATCGTTCAGCAGTTCAAGAGCCTTGTCAAGCAGGGCATGAGCGTTGGTTTTGCAAATTCTGCTTTAAGGTCTTTATTAAAAGCCTCTGAAGGTGATTTTTTAGAATTGGATTTCGAAGCGAAAATTGCTTTGCAATTGGCTGCTGAAGATTTTGCCTTGGCAGAGAAAATAGAAAGAAGTGAAGCCTCAATCCCTCCATCTGCTTTTTCAGTTTTGCCCGAAGAGCCACCCGACTTGAAATCAGAAGAAAAGAAGGAAGAAGAACCGATTTACAAAAAGTGGTGGGTGTGGGCGATTGCTGGAGGAACAGTTCTGACAGTCGGTGGTGTAGTCTTATTTGCGAATGGGTCTGAACCGAATCCGCCCCCGCCACCACCTGACGACTCCAATAAGAGAGGAACAACAACAACGACTGGGCCATGAAAAAACATTTTTTTATTTTCAAAATTTTATTGGTGAGTCTTGTTTTAGTCGGTTGTGGTCACTCGCAATCAATTTTACCCGGGTCTGCGGATGCCGTTCCCGCTCTTGATACAAGTGATGGTGGAAACGATGAGTTAGAACCGGAAAATATCCAACAAACAAGCATCGCTTTAAAGGAATTTGAGTCTTTAAGACGAAAACCGAGTGAGGGGCTTTTATATTCTTCACCTTTGACTCTCCTTTGGCAGGAAGTACTAAAAGAAAATATTCAATTTTCCACGTATGAATTGAATCAGGTTTACAGCCAGTCCCTTTTGGATTCCGTTTTGTCGTTGAGTGAAATCCAACAATTGGATTGGTTCAATCTTTTGCCTAAAATTGGGATTGATCCCTGGTTCGCGACGAAATGCAAGATTTGCAAAATCATTGAGAGCAGAGCCTTTGGTTCTTCAAAGCAAGCCCTCACTGGTGAAAGTACTCCCCCCGTAGAAATCGCGCAAGATGGTTATCGCCCAGCTACGGCCTATGATCCCATTAATAAACACTACATTATTGTCTGGTCTGAGAAAACCTCGACAGGGGGCAGTGATATCTTTGCCAAGCTTTTGGATCAAGATGGTTCAACTGTTGTTGTCGATGAAAAAATAATCAGTGTGGCAAGACCCACTCAAGGTTGTCTTTTTGCGAATTTTTCACAGGATACAGGTTTAACGAGCCCAACGGACTGCAAAGAAAATGTTGAGCCCTCTGTAGCCTACAATGGTGTGAATTTTCTCATCACTTGGACAAAACGGGGTGTTGTTCCAGCTCCAGCAGGACAGAAATTTAGCGGAGTTTTTGGAAAACTTGTTTTGGCTCAGAATTTAGAGCCAGCCCATTCCGATTGGAGTGAAGGAATTTTGCTTTCAAAAATTTCTTTTGCTTCCTCAGATCCTTCAAAACCAGCAAAAAAAGATAGCGAAATTCAAGCATGGAGTCTGAACGAACATTCTGACCTCTCGCCCTATTTTGGTGCCGGTGTTTTTCAAGGGGCTTTTTTGTTAGTTTGGGATACAAACAAAGATTACATCAATTGTCTGGATGCGAGTAGGCGAACAGCAACGAGTGTTTATGGAAGAGTGATCCCAACCAATTTTAATCCCAGAGGTGGTAACCGAGATGTTTTCGCAATTTTCACTGACTCTTCCACTGCAAGGCCCGAATGTGCCCCGAATGCCGATGTCAGCAAGGGATCAAAACCGAAAGTGGCGTTGCTTAAAACTTCGAAACAATTTTTAACTGTTTTCGAGACTTCCAAAAATGTTGCCGATGCGATCCCTTCTGTGAGTGGAAAATTAATAACCGTTGGCGATGATTTAAGCCAAGGTGTTACAAATCATTTTCTCTCTGATACGGTTTCCGCTCAGATGCACGAAGGGAGTTTTGACCCTGACGTAGTCGCCGCAGCAGATCGTTTCGTGGTGGTGAATCAAGTTGGAAATGAAAATTTAAAATTAACGCCCGTGACTGTTGTGAGGGGCAATATAACGGCTGGAGACTCAAGTAATTTTACGACGGGTGACGGAAGAAAACCTTTAAAACCGGCAATTGCCCTCAACAGAGTCATTGGAGAAGAAGAGACCGGTACGAGTCCTCTGGAATATGTGATTGGTTATGAATCGTGGTCTCCTGAAAATGGAGTTCGCGAATCAAAAATAAATGTCGTTTCTTTTAACGAAAATCTAATTCCCGCTGTTCAGAGAGTCGTCTTAGGCGCTGGCTTCAATGTGAATTTGTTTCCTGTTTTGGCTTCTGCTGGTGGAAAAGCATTGACCGTTTGGAGTGGTGAGCAAGGGAGCGAGAGTCGCATCCTGGCCTCTATTATCACTCTTTCAACTCCTTCTAATCAAAAACCTTCCGCACAAATTGAAGTTGTCGGTCATGCAGAGAACCCGCCTCAAGTGACATCTGGCGATGTGGTGATTTTGTCTGGAGAACAAAGCCGAGATCCAGAAGGAAGTGCTCTCAGTTATGCTTGGCGTCAGCTATCTGGCCCTTCTGTTAATTTAGGAACGCCGGTCACAAGCAGAATAACATTTACAGCGCCAGAAGTTACAGCGAACCAGAATCTTGTTTTTGAGTTGAAGGTGACTGACGCACAAGGGTTATCTTCGGATGCGGTGACAAAAATGATTGTTGTGAAGCCAAAACCCGTTCAAAACCAAAAGCCGGTGGCGAGAATAAGTGTTGCTGGTCATAATGAGGATCCGGCCCAAGTCCTTTCCGGTGAGACAGTCGATTTGTCTGGAACACAAAGCTCTGATCCCGAGGGAGAGAGTTTAACATATGCCTGGAGACAAGTTTCAGGACCCTCTATTACGTTTAATAGTAGTGGAGGGCCCACAACGAGTTTTGTTACTCCAACAGTCACCACCGATCAAAATATCGTTATTGAATTAAAGGTGACTGATGCAAGGGGTTTGTCATCCAACCCTGTCACCAAGACCATTGTGGTAAAACCTAGACCCCCACAGAATCAACAACCGGTGGCGGTGATTGAAGTGACGGGTCATTCAGAAGATCCGGCACAAGTTCTTTCAGGAGAAACTGTCAACCTGTCGGGCGCGCAAAGCAGAGATCCTGATTTAGAAAGTTTAACTTATGCTTGGAGACAGGTCTCAGGACCGAATGTTACTTTAAATGGTAATTCCAGTGTCTCCACAAGTTTTGTTGCTCCCACCGTGACCTCAGAGCAAAATGTTGTGATTGAGTTGCGTGTGAGAGATGCAAGGGGTTTGTCATCTAATCCTGTAACGAAAACCATTGTGGTTAAACCGCAACCTGCTAATGAAAAACCGATTGCTCGGATTGAAGTGATTGGACATTCAGAAGATCCTGCAGCAGTTGTATCCGGAGACGGAGTAACCCTTTCGGCAACATTTAGCAATGATCCTGAAGGAGGGGCTTTAACTTACCAATGGAGACAAGTATCGGGCCCCACTATTAATTTGATTGGTGATACCAATAGTCAGGCCGCTTTTACGGCTCCCTCAGTAACGGTGAATCAAAATATTGTTATTGAGTTAAAAGTTTTTGATTCCTTAGGGTTGTCATCGGATCCAACTACAAAGACGATTGTCGTTCATCCGCTTAACAATAGGCCCATCGTAAACGTTACAAGGGTTGGCGGAGGGGGTGGTGCGATTACAACATTGACAGTAGATGAATCGGTCATTGATCCTGTCATTGATTCCGTTACTGGGACTCCTTCTTGGCCAAGAACCAGACTGACATTGAGTGGTATTCAATCAAATGATGGAGAGACACCTCCCGGCTCCGTGTCCGGTTATTTTTGGGAGCAAATTGGTGCTACCACAGGCACAGCAATTGAGGGGGTCTCCACAAATAATAGTGTGGAATTTTCATTCTTGGTTCCCGATGTCAGCAAGGCGCGAGGATCGATAACTATTACGATTCGTTTAACGGTAAGTGACCAAGGTTTAAGAAATAATACCGCCAGCCAAGACTTGGTGATCACCGTGAATTATGTGAACCACCGGCCAACGGCGCCGGTTTTGCTAACTCCAAATGATGGAATTTTACTGCCACCTTCCAGAGCGGCTTTGACTTGGCAAGCCAGCCAAGACCCAGATGTGGCAACCGATGGGGACCGGTTAGTTTATGATGTTTATTTTGGAACGCAGAACCCACCGACAACAATTTTTTCAAATTGCAACGGAATTTCACAAACAAAATGTGTCGTGGACCAGTTTTTGCCGAATAATAATCACTATTGGCGTGTCGCTGTGCGCGACTCAAGCAATGAAGTGAGGCCTTCTCTTTCTAGTGCTGTCCGCGGCATTCAAACAGATAATAGTGTCTTAGCCCGCTGGAGCTTTGACGATGGTCCGAATGGGCTATGTCCGGGAGATGACCCAAGTTTAAGGGGAATAAGGGTTTGTGATCAGAGTGGGTATGGGTGGAATGGAATTATTTCCGACCGTTTGGCATTGGTTTGGTTACAGAATGGTGATTCTTTTTTAGGCCAGTCATTTGGTGGTATTTTGGGAAGGGCTTTGGGTTTTCAAATGCATCATTATATGACAAGCAGTTTTGTCGTTAGTAATACCAGTCAAGAGAGTTTTGAATTTTGGTTATATCCTGTTCGACAAGAACCTGGGGTTCAACATTCTATTTTTTACAGCGAGCATCCAGATGCAGGTGGTATTGTTAATAATAATCTCAAAAGGATTGAAATATTATATGACGGAGATTCGAGCCTTGTTCATTTCAGACTCAATACTAGCCTTGAAAGCAGTACAAATTTTACTTTGAGTAGTATACAACCCCTTCAGCTCAATCAGTGGAATCATCTGGTGTGTACATTTGGTCCTAATGGGTTGAAAATTTTCATTAACGGTGTTTTATCTTCTCTTGTAGTAAATCAATCATTTGTTTTTGGGAACTATGCTGGGAGTAGTTTTATAGGGGGCTATAGCTCAGGAAATTTTTGGGGGGCGTATGACGAGGCGAATGTTTATAACGTGGAATTGTCTTCCAATGTAATTGTTGATTTGTTTAATGCACATTAAGTTGCCAATTTGACGTCCTCCCCAGAAATTAGACCAAAAATAAGATTAATAATTTGCTAAAGTGGCGACTTCTGGAAAAGGAGGCGGTCATGAAGAAGTCCCGGTTTACGGAAGAGCAGATTGCCTATGCCCTGAAGCAAGCCGAAGGGGGCAGGTCACCTGGATGGTCGATTTTATAATTTCTCTTGCAATTTAAAAGTAGATTTTCTAGGGTCCACTGCCGCATTTTTCTTGTTATGTTATGTGGCTAAAAAAATGCTTCGACAATTTTTTGCTTTATTTTTGTGTTTTAGTCTTTTTGCCTCATCTATGGCAACTGCGTTTGCTCAGGGATTTGGACAACCGAATATTCCCGCTGGCTTTGGAGGATTAACGCCAAAATCTAATGGAACAAAGGGTGGGGGACAAAGTTTCTCTACAAGCTCCTCTGAAAAAGAACAAAAATCAGGTGGTGTCGCTGGCGGTGGAGGGGGTGCTGGTGCCGAAGGCTCGCTTTATCAAGTGCATATATTAGGTCAGATAGAAAACCCCGCGACTTATCATGTTTCAATTTCCACGCGTTTAATGGAGGCAATTGGGTTGGCAGGAGATGTTTTGCGGAAGAGTGGTTCTAAAAGGTTTGTGGAACTGAGACGGGAAGGAAAGGTTGTGCGTTATGATTTATTTAAATTTCAAAGATTGGGCGATCTAAGTCAAAATCCGTTCCTTCTTGATAACGACATTATTTTTGTTCCCTATTCAACAAACAGTGTATCTATAGAAGGAGCTGTAAAAAGTAATGGTGTCTATGAGTTGATTGACGATAAATCTCTCTGGGGCCTTATTGAATTGGCAGGAGGGTATACTGTAGGGGTTTCTGAAAAAGAGCCAGTGACAATCATTCGCTATGAACATAGTAAAAAAACGCTACTGAAAGTTCCTAACGTACAGCAGGAACTAAAAACTTTTGAGTTACTTGAAGGAGATGTTGTTGTTGTTCCACATATGTTCAATGATAACAGACGCTTTGATTATAACATTACTGAATTGCCGGCAGATAATGTATTTTATCCAACTCAAAACGATAATATTTTTGTAATTGGTGGTGTTGCCAAACCAGGGCCATATAATTTTGTTCCAACTTATTCTATCCGTGATTTTATAAACCAAGCAGGACCTACGAGGCTTTCTAAACCAAAGTCGGCCTATATTATGACAGCTGACGGCAAAACAATAAGAAACCTAAGAGGGAAAAAAGACATCCAATTGAGTCCAGGGGATACCATTATTGTTCCAGAACAGAAGGTTACCTTCAATAATACCATGGCTTGGTATAATACGATTCTAAATACCTTTTTCTCTGTTTTTGCTTTTCAACAGGTTATTGACAAATTAGATTGATCATTGGTCATTGGCCTCGTCAGCTAACTTGCAATTGTGCTAGAGATTGGGGGCAGGTCAGTAATACAATGCTTGATTTTAGTATTAATTGCGCATACTAGGGCAACTGTTGATTTTAAGGAGACCCGGTCTTGTTAAAGGTTGGCATGAAAGAGCGTTTATTATCTATATTAGATCATATAGACGATGTTTTTGTCAGAAATTATCTTCGATTTTTTGTTGAGAAAAATGCCTTGTTGATATTTGTCTTCCATAATATCTTTAGAAATCAAAAAGAAATAGCTTCAGAAGTAATGGACCCACAACAGGAAGTAACTCTGGATCATTTCAGACGGTTTATAGAGTATTACTTAGAACTTGGTTATGGATTTATCTCACCAGATAAAATTATCTCGAGTCTTAACAGAACTAAAAAATATGTACTGCTAACTTTTGATGATGGCTATTTTAATAATATTCATGTCCTGCCTTCTTTAAGGGAGTATAAGATACCAGCTCTTTTCTTTATTTCTGCGAATCATGTTAGGGATAATAAGAGTTTTTGGTGGGATGCTCTCTACCGAGGAAGAAAAAAACAGGGTTATAACAAAAAAGAAATCTATGCAGAGGGCAAGTCCTTAAAAACTAAAAAAACTACGGCAATTGAATTATATCTAAAGGAACAATTTGGAGACACAATTTTAATACCTGTGTCGGATATCGACAGACCATTTTCCCCTTCAGAGTTAAAAGATTTTTCAAATGAAAAGTACGTTTTTGTAGGAAATCACACCTGCGACCATGCGATTCTTACTAATTATTCTAAAGATGAGATTAAATTACAAATAGAAGAGGCTCAAAAAGCTATATATGAAATGACAGGAATCTTACCATCAACTTTTGCATATCCAGACGGCAGATATACAGAGGAAACAACTCAAATATTAAAGGACCTTGGTTTTCATATGGGAATGAGTTCCAATTTTAGAAAAAATTATTTATCCAATGATTTTGGGGAAGACCGCCTTTTGACACTGAATAGATTTTATTTTTCCAGTGGTAGTAAAATAGCAAAGGAGAGTCAGAGGTTACGTGCAGATATTTCTCCTTTTATTGCAATGAAGAATATAAAAAATTATTTTGCCAAAAAAAATTGGAAACAGTCATCATTATGAAGTCGTCTCATAAGAGGGACCCCGTTTTCTCCATTATTATTGCCGTATATAATGGAGAAAAGACACTCCTCAAAACGCTTGAATGCCTTAGGTTTCAACAATATCAGGACTTTGAAATCATTCTAGTCAATGATGGTTCAAAAGATGGTTCAGGAGATGTTATTCAAAATTTCATTAGGAAATATCCGGACATTTCAGTCCAATACTTCAGTCAAGAAAACAAGGGACTGGGAGGAGCTAGAAATACCGGACTAAGAAATGCAAGTGGACGGTTTATGGTTATTTTGGATCAGGATGATATTTGGTATCCAGAAAAATTGGAAACACTTTTAATGACTTTTGAACAATACCCTGAGGCTTCTTTTGTAACACACCATCTCTATCGACATGTCGGAGGTAAAATTCAAGATGAATTGTGCTGTGGTTTTATAAAATGCGGCTTTATGGAGAAGAATATATTTGATAAATTATTATATAAAGGGAACCGATTATGCTGCGCATCTATGAGTTTTAGAAGAAATGTTTTGGATACGGTAGGCTATTTTTCCGAAGATAGAAAGCAGATTTTTTTAAGCGAGGATTATGATTATTGGCTTCGGGCAACACGCCTAGGCCTGAAATTTTATCTTTTGAAAGAGATTTTAGGCGAATATATTGTGCATGAAAATAATTGCTCCCATGATAAGCTTCTGATGCTTCGAAATGAATGGAATGTTGTGCGAAGACACTATTCCAATCGACCATTGCGAAAATGGTGGGATCCCCTGAAATTAATGAAACGGAGAGGCAAAATCCTGTTGAATCAGATATTAGCCCTGTTTTAGTTATGGAAGAATATCAAATCAGGAAACTTACAAGGGATGATCGGGAGAAGTTTCTCGAATGTCTCAATGAAGGAATCCCTTCTTGCCACAAGGACGAGTCCGATTTTAATTGGCAATATGTGGACAACCCTGCCGGTTCCATTAGGGGATTTGGAGCATTTTTAGATGAAAAACTGGTTGCGATCTACGTTGTTTCTCCGGTACGTTTTCAAGTTGGCGAGAAAATTGTTTTTGGAGCACAGAGCATGGATACTTTAACTCTTCCCTGTGCTCAAAAAAAGGGTTTATTTAAGAAATTAGCTATTCAAACATATGACGATTTAATTCATGAAGGATCGGTAAAATTTACTTATGGGTTCCCTAATCAAAATTCGAAACATGGATTTGTAAAATATCTAAATTGGACTTTACTGGATCCGTGTCGTTTTCTAGTGAGGGTTTTAAACACATCTTGTGTCGCTAGAAAAGTAAAATTGCCATTCAGATTTTCTTTGCCAATGCCTATTTTGCCTACTAGGGTTAGTTGGAAGCCGAAATACCGTGTAAAGCAGGTTAGCAAATTATCGGATGGACTAAATACGCTTTGGCAAAACTTTAGGGAGTCATTTAACATTGGAGTTATCCGGGATGAGGTTTATTTACGTTGGCGATTTGAAAGGAGGCCAAAGACAGATTATAGTTATTTTGAAGTCAGAACGCTCAAGGATGAATTAGAAGGAATTGGAATAATGCGAATTATGGATAAGGTAGAGGGGCGCGTTGCTTATATCATGGAATTTATGTCTGATAAAAATAATAAGAGGGCGATGTCAGAACTATTACATTTTATGATGAAAAGAGCACTCCTTGAAAAAGCAGAAATGATGGCCACCAGAATCGAAAAAAATCACCCCTTTTATCACTTGTTTATTAAACAGTGCTTTTTTCCGCTGCCTAAGTGGATTCGCCCAACAGAGGTTTACCCGGGTTATGTAGCACATGACACCCAATTTCATTCAATATTGGGGGACCAACAAGGATGGCATATTAGTTATGCCGATGATGATACAGTGTAAATCGGTCTTGGCCCCAAAAACTGGAGAGGTTGAAACTTCCAAAATGATCGCCTAAAAGGGTGGTCAAGGAGGAAGGCATGAAGAGATCGCGATTTACGGAAGAGCAAATTGCAGGGATTCTAGCCGAGT
>Ga0209542_10000935_pt1 | contig 69611 bp, 69 predicted proteins | sample RifCSPhighO2_01_FD_184028 | JGI IMG/M metagenome (GOLD analysis project Ga0209542, IMG submission 184028) | Soil microbial communities from Rifle, Colorado - Rifle CSP2_plank highO2_0.1 (SPAdes) (version 2) | ecosystem: Environmental > Terrestrial > Deep subsurface > Rock core/Sediment ...
CGCGAAGCGCGCGGCATGCCCGCACATCACTGGTTTTCCGTCGCGGCCGCGACGGAAAACCAGTCCAAAACCGACCTTGTCTCTTCTCTGGTGCGCAGGGGGGGACTTGAACCCCCACGCCTTTCGGCACACGCACCTCAAGCGTGCTTGTATACCAATTTCAACACCTGCGCAGATATTTGTCAAGAGTCGAGACTCTTGACTCACCCATCATAATACTTATTCTTGGGTTTTTGAAGCCCGTAATGCTTTCAGGATTTTTTTACGTTTTCTAGTCAGGTGCATGCAATTCTTTTTCTTATACATGGACCCGATTATCTTCAACGATTCTTTCTTGGCATACTTTAGCTGAAAGGTTCTGTGCCGTCCGTCATGCGTCACGTGCCCACCGACCTTTAGCAGTCGTGCGATGACTGATCGTAGCCAATCAATATGTGCTCGGCTGGCTGACACGAACGAGAGGTAGTACATAAAACTCGAACGCCATCTTGGGTCCCAATAGGAGTAAAAACTTCCATCTCCATCAAAATGACCCCTCAGAAAATCGAAAAAGAACGGCTCGGGAATGGCTAGTGAACTGATAACTTTCGTCTTGTTTGGCATTAAGCCAATCTCCTGTAGAAATCGATATAATTTCACATCTCCAAACTGTATCCGTGTCGTAACTTTGCCCGTGTATCCGGAAATGGTCGACCCGATTTTTACTCGTATTTTCAACGCGCGCATTAGATTCTTGAGCTGTTCGCGATCTTTAGAAACGAAAATTATATGCCTACCGTCGTTCGAAAGGCACCCGTCGGTCGTTATGAGACCCACTGCATATGCGATATGTGACGACCACTTGATCTCACCCTTGCGACGTGGACGAGCTCCCCTTGTACCCATGGGTGCATTGTAGCAAACCTCAATACTATAGCGTCTACCAATTGTTGATAAATAAAAAGATTCGCTACTCGCTTTTTGATTCCGCTCCAACTTCCACTGTCACGGGTTCAGTCTCCGCGCGGATACCTTCCTCCGCAGCTGCTTCGAGCTTCTCTTCTGCCGCAATGCCACCGCCCATCATGCGAGTGCGGCGCAGTTGGCGGCGCGCTTCGCGCGCCACTTTCTCGCGGATGAAGTAGAGCTTGGCGCGGCGCACGCGGCTCCTCTTGACGATCTCTATATTCTCGATCATCGGCGAATACAAGGGGAAAATCCTCTCGACTCCCACGCCGGAAGCCACGCGACGCACCGTGAAGGTGCCGCCTGCTTCCTTGCCGTGCTTCTTGGCAAGCACCAAGCCCTCAAAGGCCTGGAGGCGCTGCTTGCCCTTCTCGATGATCTTCTGGGTCACCCGCACTGTATCCCCCGGCCGCATGTCGAGAGAGCGGCGCTTTGCAATATCTACAGGTGAAATCGTAATCGCCATAACGCGCGAACTCTATCATTTGAAGCGGGAAAAGCCAAATTGTTGTTCCTTATGCACCCTGTAGGACTCGGACCTACGACCTTCCCCGTGTAAAGGGGTTGCTCTACCAACTGAGCTAAGGGTGCTCTGCCGCCTTTCAGCGGATGCCCTCGGTAGGAATCGAACCTACATCAAGACCTTAGAAGAGTCCTGCACTATCCATTATGCTACGAGGGCAAGCATCTTATCCTACGCGAATCAGTCGTACCCAGCAACGCTAGCGCGAAGGATCCGGTACAACGATCGGCTGCGCTTTGAGTTGGTCGTAACGATCTTTCCGCGCTGTAAATCCGACAACTGTGACCTCGAGATCTACACGGTTGGGATTGGAGGACGGCGACTTTTGTGCGGTGTTCGACACATCGGTCACGGTCAACACATCCTGCAACAGATAGAAACCGTAGGTGATCGATACGAATGCGGAGATAACGACAGTCGCAAGGATCGTGCGCCACAGTGCACTCGCAATAAACGTGAAATTTTCCGGCTCCTCCGTGTCGAAGACGCGTTCTTTTAGCCGCTGGTATGAAAAGAGTTTTAATTTCATGGCACGTTTTGGGCTGTAGTCAGGACACGGATACGGGTGCTGAATTGCCAGGGGAAATCGCCGCGTGTATTCCCTTCCGGAGATACACGGGACATATCAATATGCTCGATGGATCCTGCGATCGGCAACGCCTCAAGCAGCCCAGCGGCATCCATGAGTTTTGCAAATGTTCCTTGTCCCGTCACTGTGAAACTGACTGCGCTCAGCATGTACTTACTTCCTTTCAGCGTGGTGGCGGCCCTTGATTGTGCGCCCGATACTTCGAGCGAGACACCGGCAGCTTTTCCCGCCCCCGTGAGCATGGTCGCTATAGAAAGTATGTCGGTTTGGAGAAGTGCCTTGAGCGACGCGCGCTCCGAAGCAGTTGCCTGTGCGAAGGCGTGCAGTTGGGCGGTGCTTTGATCCTGATTGCGCGTCAGTTCTCCCTGTTTTTGTGCCTTCCCCCCTGCCAATATCCTCCCCTGCAGAGAAAATGCAAAGAGTGCGACGGAGAAGGAAACGGCGAGCGCGCTGGCAAACATCACCAAGGCGAACGATGTGGAGATTTCTTTTTGCATATCAGTAGGTACCTTTGATCGTCATCGTAAATCGGCCATCGTCGGAGCCGATCAAGTCGCCGACAGGGACAGACACGTTGGCGAATCGCGAGTCGGCCGCGAGAGCGCTGCGGTACGCATTGAGGGCACTCGGTGTTTGTGAAGTGCCGGAGAGCGCGATCGTGCCCGCTCCATCGGCAGGCGTGTACGTAATGTGATCGATCGCAATGGTGGGCGGCTTCAGAGAAAGTACATGCTGGATGACTTGTGTTGGTGTAGTGGTCGCAGTAAAGACTGGTTTCAGCACAAAAACCAGCTCGCGCACTTCTTGCAGCGCGGCGCGATCATCGTCGGACGGCGACTGGACTTGCGAGGTGGAGGTGGATCCTGCGCGCGATGCAGAGTAGAGGATAATAGCTGCTGGAAGAAGTGCGACAAAGACGGTCAGAGACACGGCAAATACGGCATAGGCGATCGCGAGCAAAATACGAGAGCGCTGCAGACGCCGTAGATGCTTTCGGGATTCTTTGGGTAAAACGTTGGCCATATGGTCACCTGAGCGCAAGGCCCGCGGCAGTCGCAAATTTAAGAGACATGCGATAATCGATCGGTGGTATGTACTCGTCGAAGCGACAAATGTGTCGCCATATGTTGCCCCGCACCACGGGTGCCTGTACACGCCCGGCAATAAATTCAGGGAGGCCATTCAGATTCGCGCTCCCGCCCACAAGCACGACCTTGCCCACGGGTGTCACGCGCTCGCCATGCTCATTCCGGCGCGTGTCCCAGTAGCGATAGTGGCGGGTGATCTCATCCGAAAGTAAGATGGCCGTACCGGTGATCGCGTCCGCTCCAGAAGACGGCGCAGTGCCACTGGTCGCCACGAGTCCGTGCGTATCTCCAAATTTCTCTGCCTCTTCAGGAGAAAGGGAGAGCGCGCGCATTAAGGCATCCATGATGGCATTGCCCCCCACCTCCACGGTCGAGGTAAAGATCGGGATGCCACGTTTCAAGACAGCGAAGCCGGTACGTGCAAAACCAAAATCGACGAGTAGCGTGATCGGCTCGCCTTCGTCGCACGATGACACGGCGCGTGCGATGGAGCGCGCTTCCACTTCAAACGAGAGGAGGGTGATCCCCGCCTCTTCAAAAGCGGCCGCATAGCTTGTGGCAAGTTCGCTCGGGAAAACCGTAACGCCGACCTCCATGCCCTCGGTTCCCTCCTTGCCATCTATGACACTGAAATCATACACGGCTGCAGACGGTGGGATAGGTACGCGACCTTCAAACTCAAATTCGATCATTGATAGGATCTGCTGTCGATCACTACCGCGAGGGACGTGCATGCTGAATACATATGCCGCTTCTTCGGGGAGCGCCACGTGAGCCGCCGAAGCTGCGAGGTGAGGTTTGATCTCTTGGAGCACCTGCGCGAGCGCATGGGCGTCGCGCACTATCCCGTGGGCCACGATACCAGGAGAGAGCGGTACATCGCCCCACGCGGCCACCTTCGGCGAATTGCTCTGCGGGGGTGCAAGCGTAAGCCATTTGAGCGATGCGTCTGAAATATCAATGCCGCACGCGTGCGGCAGCAGAAATTGTGGTGTAGGGAACCACCGATCGATCAGCTGCGAAAAACTATCTGCCCCGTGGTCGCGTAGCGATTTTACGGGGCGCGCTGCAAGCTCTGACATGAGTACAGTATACCGTCCTTATTTCAATCGCGTGCCGCTCTGCACAGCGCGCTCGGGGAAAATAAGCGCCACGCCGCTTTCATCTGACGCCGCAAGTAACATCCCCTGACTTTCAACACCGCGGAGGACCCTCGGCGCAAGATTTACGATATACGGCAGCTGCTTGCCGATCAATTCTTCCGGCTTTTTTCCGCCAGAGGCGGACCCGCCTCCGGCGGGCCATCGCGCGATGCCAGAAACAATGGTGCGCGTGCCTCCGCCAGCTGGCGGATCACCAAAATCTACAGTGCATTTAATCAGCTTGTCCGTATCCGGCACCAACTCCGCCGCAACGACGGTCCCGATCCGTATATCGAGCTTCGCAAAATCTTCGTATTGGAGCTCATCCATGAATTCGATTGTACCAGACACACCATGAGGATGTTTAGTCCCGATACTTAGTTATATAACTAAGTATCGGGACTGGGACTATTTCACTTCAAACCAAAGGCCAGAGATTTTTGAAAACTTCACGCTGGTCGTTGGCCAGCGTGGCATCGTGGATCTCGACGAGGTAGAAGGGTCGCTGCCGCGTGTTGACCATGATCAAGTACTCCCCCGCGATCCACGTGGTGGAAACGAAATTCGCCGCTTTGTTCCAAAATTTGACGCTCCGCTTCGGATACCGGCCCTTGATGCGGAGCTCGGGGACCGATTTATTGGTAAGCAGCTTCACGCTCTGAAGGTCGGGCTCTTGCTTCCACTGCCAGTCTATCCACTTGCGGTAATGTTCAACAAATGTGTGGTCTTGAGATCCCCACCACGTACCATCTGCATTCAAAATAGTTTCTATCCATTTGGGTGTTTCGCTGTAAAGAAAACGTTCGATCTTATCTTCTTCTACAAAGCGTATCTGCGGCACAGGGTATGTTTTCTCTGATTGCGCCTGGGAAAGATCGCTCGCTAGTTGTTTGAAGAGCTTCTCCCGCGTATCCAAGCGCTTGCGCTCCTCGCTCACGATATGCTCGATCTCTTTGGGCGAAGCAGGAAGAAACATGCGCGGCCGTTTGGTGGAATCCTCCACCAAGAGCCCTTTCTCGACGAGGCCACGTGCGATCGCATATGCACTCGTGCGTTTAATGCCCGTCGCTTTTGCAAGCGGGGCGGGAGCAATCTCGCCAGCCTTTACAACGGCTCGATATACCTTAGCTTCGCGCGCATGCAGCCCCAGCGCCACGAGCAATTTGTCATCCATACTCCAAGCATAGATGTTGTCAGTAATTTGTCAACAAATGTCCGACATACTTTGACAACACTTGACACACCGCGTAGTCTCACCTGTGATTTCAAAGGTCCTCCGAGAGATCATTATCGGCTTATTTACTTTAGTTATGGGTTCAAAATACGTCTCCGCAGCTGCCCTCATATTGGCAGTAGTTGCTATCGGGCACATGTTTATTTCGGGCGGAACAGACTCTCAAGTTTCCGACGCAAGTCAAATCTTTGATCGCGGTAGCATCCGCATTGGGTATGTGGTATATCCGCCACTTCTTATTAAGGATCCCAACACGGGTAAGCTCTCGGGAGTTTCATACGACATTGTGGAAGCGGCGGCGAAAAATCTCGGCTTGAAAACCAATTGGGTCGAAGAGGTGGGGTGGGGATCGATGATCGAGGGCCTGCGAACCAATCGTTACGACATTATCGGTACGCAGATTTGGCCCAACTCCCAACGCGCACGCGAAGCGAAGTTCTCAAAACCAGTGATGTATAGCTTGCTTTATGCGTACGGACGCGCCGGCGATGGCCGTTTCAAGGGCGGCATCTCGCTCTTGAATGATCGGGGAGTCACGCTCGCTACAATAGACGGAGAAATTACGAGCTTCGTTGCAAAAGACACGTTCCCGCTGGCAAAAACGGTTGCATTGCCGCAACTTTCATCGCCCGCAGAAGTATTGCTCACGGTCGCAGGCAGAAAAGCGGACGCAACCTTTACCGAGCCCGTCAACGCGGCGGGATATCTCAAAAACAATCCCGGCTCGATACAGAAAATCGGCTCCGCACCGATCCGAACATTCGAAAACGTTTTCGCGGTAGCACGCGGAAACGATGAACTCCTTGACATGTGGAACACAGCGCTCACTGAGCTTGCCTTCGATGGAAGCATAAAGCGGATCTTGCAGAAGTACGACGTGGCCGGATCATTCTTTCCACCCGCTGCGCCAGTGGGTACTAGCTGGTAAACATATGCTGGAGATTCTTGCGCAATACCACCGCGCCTTTTTGGGCGGGCTGGGGGTGACGCTTGAACTTCTCTTCCTCGTCGCAGTCATCGGTATACCTTTTGGGATCCTTCTCGGCGTTATCGGGGCCCGATTTATAGCAGAAGTTGGATTGCTTATACGAGCGATCAGTTTCTTTATCGCGAGCGTTCCCTTTATCGTGCTCCTGTTCTGGCTACACTATCCGCTCCAAAGCGTATTGGGCATTGTCGTGGATCCCTTTTGGACGACGGTGCTGGCGCTCGGCCTTGTGAATCTTTTTCTTACCGCCGAGCTTGTACACCGCGAACTCGCACAATTTCCGAAAAGCTACCGCGAGGCAGCCTATACACTCGGTCTATCGACAGCGATGACCGCACGCTTTATAGAATTGCCCATCCTGGCAAAAAGGATCACACCGCAACTTCTTACCAACCAAGGCCAAATACTTCAGTACACGCTCCTCGCCAGCTTCATTTCAGTGCCTGAACTCTTTCGTGTGGCACAAAACGTGAACGCGATGACCTATCGACCGGTCGAAGTATATTCGCTGCTTGTCATTTTCTTCGCTCTGATCCTCGGACCACTGCATCTGGGGGTTCGGTACCTCAAAAGAGACTATGCAATCTGATTTGGTCTCGGGCACGAATATCACGCGATTATTTCCAGGCTCAAGTCGTCAAGGTATTTTTGATATTTCTTTTTCAATCAAAAAAGGTGAGGTGCTCTGTGTTCTCGGGCTCAGCGGGGCGGGCAAAAGCACTCTACTGCGAATAATCGCCGGCCTGGAAACGATCGATAGTGGGATACTCGAGCTGGATAGATCAATTTCCGAGCCCGGAAAAATTATTTATGTACCACAAGATTATACGCTGTGGCCACATTTGACCGTGCTCGAAAATCTTATGCTTGCGCCCCGCGAAGTGAAAAAACTTCGGGAAGATCACCTCAATGCTGGAGCAAAAAATCTCCTCGACCGCTTCGGACTTGGTTCATACGGAAGCAGTTATCCGCACGAACTCTCGGGCGGTCAGAAACAGCGCGTGGCACTCTTGCGCGCACTGATGATGCAGCCTGCGGTTTTTCTTCTTGACGAGGTTACCTCAGCATTAGATCCAGAACTTACAAAAAGCGTGCTCGATATGATCCGCTACCTTGCAAAAGACGGCTATACCATGGTCGTGATCACCCATCACGTCTCGTTGGCACAAACGATAGCCGATCGAATCATCTTTCTAAAAGATGGAAGCATAATTAATGACGAGAGTGCAGCATCGTTCTTCGTTAACCAGAAAGATCCACGAATCCTTTCTTTCATTGGTGACGCCGCCCGTAAAGACCGCGGTCAAGATTTTCAATAGTATTCTGGTATGAATGTACTTATTCTCGGCGCCTCGACTGAAAAAAGCATCGGATACCACATTGGTGCACATTTGGGCCGGCAAGGTAATACCGTTGTCTATGCGAGTCGCTCGGGCGCGCTTGGGTATACATGTGACGTGACAGACGTTGCTGCCGTAACAAAACTGTTCGAAAACGAGCGGCCGGACTTGGTGATCCATGCTGCCGGCGGAGCATTCCTGAATACGGCTCCGCTCGGTGCCTGTGTAGACTGGTCGGACATGGCCCAGCATATAGCATCGAAAAGCTTCGGAACGATCGTTTTGCTGGACGCTGCTGTGCGGATCGGTACTGTCAAGAATTTCGTGATGCTTGGGGGTCGCGCGGCCTTCGGCGACGAGAAAATGGCAGCATACGTTGCGGGTAATGGCGCGCTGTGGAGCCTTACGCAATTCGCCAATCAGCACATTGCGAGTATCAACAGCTTCTACTTCGACATGCCGATCGTGATCGGCACGACGAACGCGGAGGGTTTGATCGCAGCTGGCGCTCATACTGCGTCCGAACACGCGCAGGCAATCTATGTCGAGCGCGTCGTCGAGGCAGTCGACAACATAATCATCGGCAAGACACCGCAGGGAAGAGTTGTATTGTGATTTTCCTCTTCTCAATCCCCGTCCGGATAGGGCGGGGTTCTTTTTTATCTCTTTTTCGCACATACACTTAATGTGCGCGGTAGCGTAGGTTAAGTGTAGGCTTACTTTTTTGTCTGCATGCCTGTTACCGGAGTTGCTGGATAAAATCACCCGGTGTGCAGATGGTAAGACCGCCTTCCCGCGCGGCAGACATAATGTTTGTTTTAAAAAATTCTTTATCGAGCGTTATGAGATAATTGCAACCAGTCATTGCCGAGGAGAGAATCGGCGCGTCATTTTTTGAGATGAGTTTTGCGGCTTGGCGCACGGCGCGGATGGACGGATCGGCGACGGTCTCCACTCCCGCTAGTCCAAGCATCAGGAATAAGGTGCTTGCTAACTCCGGACGGTCTGCAAATTTCTGCTCCAGAACCGCGCGCACCTCGGCGAAAACGTATTCATTGATCTGAAGTTCGGCTTGCTCGTGCAGATGGGTCAGAATATAAAAACTGCCGCCTCGCGATGAAAGCAGGGCGGCGATGATGACGCTCGAGTCGAGGAAAACCCGTGGCTTATTCATACCGCGCCTTGTAGAGTTTGGCGCGGATTTTCTTCGAAGTTCCTTTCACTTTCTGCCAATTCTTTTCATCAATTGAGAGGTCTGGCTTCTCAAGGACAGCCGCTTTAAGCACACGTACTTCTGCTTCGAGTGCGCGAACGCGATTTTGCACTACTGTCTTGGTCATCTGCCGATTATATCACGACACTATGAAGGATGCATGTCCAAATACCGCTGCAAGATGATGGCCGCTGCGGCGGAGTCGTCGTGCTCTTTGCCTTTGGGCGCGTAGCGGGAGGCTTCGATGGAGCTCCATGCTTCAAATGCCCGTTCGACTGGCAATTTTGTTTCCTTCTCCAGTCTCTCGACAAAAGCTTCGGCTTCCGCAGTTATCGGGTTATCCCCCCCACCATGCGAGCGCGTATCGCCAACGATAATCACACCGATTTTTTCTTCTGCGATGAGTTTGACGAGGAGCGGAATGAGGTGATCATCGTTCGGAAAAGTCTCACGTGGGAACGCGATCGATCCCGCGCCGTCGGACACGGCCACACCGACCCGTTTCGCCCCAAAATCTATTCCAAGATACCGCATCCCGCCCATTCTATAGAATGGGCGGGATGAACGCGAGTTTTGATGTTTTGTACTTCTCCGGCTCAAAGGATTGCAATCGTATGATGGAAGTCTCGAGCCCCGCAGCTTTCAAGTCATCGGCAAGATTTTGTACAAATTCCCCTTCCTGGTCATAGCCAAGCGCGATAATGTCGGGCCGAGCATCGAGAACGTGCTCGATATATCCCTCGGCGTCGCCGAGTACCGCTTCGTCCACATGCGGATGTTCTGCAAGTGCAGCAAGCCGCGCGAGTTCAGTGTTCTTTGGATGGAAGCCCTTGATGCGCTTCACTATCGTATCGCGCGCCACCGATACGATGAGGTGAGGATTATCCGCGAGTTTCCTCGCTTGCTCGAACAAGTTTTCATGACCCTGATGGATCATATCGAACGTACCGAAGATCATGACGCGCTTCTTGGCGAAATACGCACGAACGTTTTTTATGTCTTCAACGATCGCGACGCGGAGCGCCGCGTTATCTTCGAATCGCTTCCCGTCGCGGATTTTTTTTAGCAGCTCAATCTCGATCTCGCATCCATAGAGATCATCAGTAAAATCGAGAATATGCGCCTCGAGCAGTTTGCGCTCTTGATCCGCATACACCGCCGCCATGTATGGCGCCTCACCCCTCTTTACCGCCACGCGCGCCGCATAAATACCCGATAGCGAACGATCGGAAAGTGGAATATTGGCAGTCGGGAAGCCGAGTGCCACCCCCTTTCCTTCTCCCCGAACTACGACGCCACGATACGTATGCTTCATTTACTTTCCATCTCGCTCGAATACTTCCCTTCGGCCGCGAGGCCGTTCATTTTGGCTCGATGCAGAAATGCTTTCTGCGCCGCGGCCACGTTTTCTGCTTTGCCGCTCCAAATCTTGAGAGCCGAACCCTGGAGAGCGCGGCCAAAGGAGAAAGTGATCGCCCATGGGTGCGGCCCGCGCTGATTTATCGCGTTCAGATTCTCCGTAGCCTCTACCTCTGCTTGACCGCCGGAGAGAAATGCCTCACCGGGAAGCCCGGCCGGCAGTACGTCCTTGAATACTCGGAGTGTCGCTTCGGCGACCTCATCGGGCGTGGCTTTTGGCCCGCTCTCCTTGCCCGGAACGATCATGTTGGTCTTGAGAACAATACCCTCAAGCAAAACCCCTGCGCTCTGCAATTCCTCGAACACTGCGGTCAATGTTTTTCGACTTACCTCCTCACAGCGCGCCATGGTGTGCGCACCCTCCATCATCACTTCCGGCTCTACCATCGGCACGATACCTTCTTCTTGGCAGGCACGCGCGTACGCGGCAAGGTCTTTTGCATGCTGTCGAATGTTTGCGTCACTCGGCAGCGTGTTGCCATCTATTGTGATGACCGCTCGCCACTTCGCAAACTTTGCCCCGAGCCCTCCATACTCTTTCAAGCGCCCCGGTAATCCATCCAATCCTTTGGTGAGTTTCTCGAGCGGTGAACCATCCATTTCCTTGAGACCCTGGTCCACTTTTATCCCCGGCAAGACTCCCGCTTCTTCCAAAACCTTCACAAATGGGCGCCCTTTCGAATCGCTCTGCCGAATGGTTTCATCGTACAAAATAACGCCCGAGATATACTCACCAATCCCCGGTGAAGTGAAGAAAACTTCTCGCCACGCGCGTCTATTTTCTTCGGTGGAAGGCACGTTCACTTGTGCGAGACGCTTCTCTACCGTGCTCGTACTTTCATCGGCGGCAAGAATACCCTTGCCAGGAGCCACCATTTGCTTCGCCACTCTTTTCAAAACGTCCGCGTTCATGATTAAAAAGTATTAAAAAAATAATAATTAATGCCCGTGGTGTGTTTCTATATATCGGATCGTGCCGGATTCGCCGCGAATGACGATCGAGTGTGTGGTCGTCCCAGTTTCGGTGACACGCACGCCGCGCAGGAGTAGGCCTTCCATGATCCCTGTGGCCGTGAACGTGAGCATTTTCCCTTTTGCCATATCGTTTGCGGTATATATTTTCTTGGTGTTCAAGCGTGCCTTCTTCACGAGATTGGCGTGTTTCTCGTTCGGCGGATTGAAGCGACATAGGATTTCGCCCCCGAGGATCTTCACCGCCACGGCGGCAAGCACTGCTTCGGTCGAGCCTCCCGTTCCCATCAAAAGATCAATGCCGGAATCCGGCAAGCACGTCGCCATGGCAGCCGAGACATCGCCGTCAGTGAAAAGTTTGACGCGCCCACCCACTTTGCGAATCTCAGCGATGAGCTTCTCATGACGCGGGCGATCAAGCACTGCGACGCAGATATCCGAAGGTTTTTTGCCAAGCGCCTTGGCAACTTTTCTTATCGTAACTGGCACGGACTGATCTAGCCTGATGACTTTTTTTGCGCGCGGACCAGCTGCGATCTTTTGCATGTACGTATCGGGTGCGGAGAGGAGCGAGCCATGCGGACCGCTTGCAATCACGCTCATAGCATTCGGCAAACCATCGGCAACGCTCGTCGTACACTCCAGAGGATCAACCGCCAAGTCAATCAGAGGCTTCGAACCCTTGCCCACCTTTTCTCCTGTATACAATTCTGGTGCTTCGTCCTTACTCCCCTCGCCAATGACGATCGTTCCCTTGAAATCCATTTGATTGAAGCGGTCGCGCATTTCATCCACGGCCGCGCCGTCGGCTCTGTTCTTGTCGCCGCGCCCGATCCACTTCGCGGCGGCAATTGCCGCCGCCTCTGATACACGCACGAATTCCAGAGCAAGATTTCTGTCCATGTCGAGAGTATACCGAGTGGGAAAGCAAAACGAAAGGTGTATACTGCACACATATGCCTTCCAAAAAACCTTGGATTTCTATTATATTGCTCATTCTTGCAGTGCTTTCTGCGATTGCGTTCTCCGACAACAGGCAATACATTGAACCGATGATGGAGGGATTTGGCGGAGGGAGTGCGACTACCGTGGCACTTTCTCCGACCATGATGGAAGACTCGCAGGCGGGGTCGCGTGGAATGTCTGCACCGAGTTCGATGATGAAGCCATCCCCCTACCAAAGTGGCAGCGTGCCCATAACAGACACCCGCGAATTTCTCAAACAATCCTATAGCGCAAGGATGCAGACCCGCGATGTGCAGGGACTCGTGCGCCGCGCCGAAACGACAGTGCGCGGATTTGAGGGACGTGTGGATCAAATTTCAAGCGAAGAAAAATACGGGTACATAAGCTTTGTCATTCCTGCCTCAAAATTCGAAGAGTTCCGCACGGAGATCGAGAGCTTTGTGAACTCCCGCTTTCTGAAGGTGCAGGTTTCTGCGCAAAATCTGCTGCCGCAAAAACAAAGTATCGAAGAGCAGCAAAAACAGGCAGACACCACGCTCGCGAGTTACCAATCCGCGAGGCAGTCGCTCATAAACACCCACGTAAGTGCGCTGAAGTCGCTCCAGGCGGATTTGGACGCTGCCGTCGCAGAGGCGGCTCAACCAGACCGCATTGCTTCCATTCAGGCGCAGATCGCGAGCGAGAATGCCTCTTATGCAAAGAAGCTGACGTCAGCGGACTCCAATATCAAATACGCCAAAGACTGGCAGAAAGCTGTGAAGACCCAGGATCAAAATCTCCTCGACAACGTCGCGACCGTGGACGGCTCGATCTCCTTCCAATGGATCTCATTATTCGATATCGTACACACCTACCTCCCTGGATTGTGGATCCCCGGCATCATTGCGGCTCTCGCCATCCTAGCGTATTTCTGGGAACGCCGCCGATTCAGCATGTAATCAATAAAATTCGCCGACTCCTTGGGTGAGCCGTATTAGGCCGTAGGGTGCACAATAGGAGTTATCACTCCCAAGGAAATTTTTGAACTTCGTCGAACTCTTTGAGGTGGTAGTCAGGGTGGATTACTGAAGTCGGCATCGTGTAGAGACAAGCAGTTTTAACCATCGCTCCTTTCTCCTCGAGATACTTCTTGGCAACGCTTAGACTTTTGCCAGTTTCAAGCATGTCCTCGACGAGCAGAATCATTTTGCCAGATACATCATCCAAAATATCACTAACGACTTTCCTATCATCACCAACTTTTTTCACTGTCAGACAATACATTTCTTTCACCTTGAGTTCAGTTGATAACAGGCGAGCGGGAACGAGCCCTCCTCTAACTATTGCAACAATTATGTCGGGACTGGGGTCAATTTTCGTCGACAGTTTCTTAATCTCCGACCGAAACTTCTCCCAATTCATCATAAAAGTATAACAAACGGAACGGAGGGGGTGAGATTCGAACTCACGGTGGGTTTCCCCACTCCGGTTTTCAAGACCGGTGTAATAGACCACTCTACCACCCCTCCAATGTTTTTACTTACCCAAATTCTTTACCCACTTTCGCCCAACACCAGATTTAAGGAACAATTCTCTTTTCCGAGCTTCAGTATATGTCGCAAATGTCTCAACGAGTAGCAACTCCCATGGTCGACCGAACCTCGTAGATTTCGTTTTACCTGCGTTGTGAGCATCTAATCGTCCCGCAGCTGAATCGCGACTAGAACCTACGTAGAACCTTCCCGTTCGTTTACTTACCAACACATATGTTTCCGACATAAGTTTTTTCCGCCAAAGGACGGACCAGTCCTCCGGCTGGCCGCCGGAGGCGGATCAGCCTCTGGCTGAAGACACCTGCCTACCGGCAGGCAGGACTCAGCCACCCCTCCTTATTTGCAGTTGTATCATGCCTTCGCGTGTGGCGCGATGGTATTATTTTTGGTATGGAAGTGGTCATCTTACCGCCTGTCAGGAAATTCTTGCTCTCGCTCGACCCGGCAATACGAACCGACGTCACAAAACTGATGGACCTCTTAGAAACGTACGGACATGAACTTTTCATGCCCTATGCAAAGCCCATCGGGGGTGGGCTTTGGGAACTGCGAAAAACAAGCCGCCCGCACATCCGCATCTTGTACGGCTTCTGTCTCCAAACACCGATACTTCTTGTGGCGGTCAGGAAACAAAGATCCGCACTGGGCCAAAAGGACATGGTTCTCGCTCGCAAGCGACTACAGGCGTATTGCATGACATAGCACGTATGCTATACTGTTTCCATGAAGTACAGGAAGACAAAAAACGGCGTTGAATATATCACGCTCTCCGATTGGAGGCGTGAACAGATGCGCGATCCGGAGTTTCGGAAGGCATACGAAGCGCTGAAGCCCAAGTACGACCTCGTCCGCGCCATACTCGATGCGCGCATCAAGAGGGGTGTGACGCAATCCGAACTTGCGCGCCGTGTCGGCACCACCCAATCCGCGATCGCGCGGTTCGAATCGGGTGTGGGAAATCCTACGCTCGATTTTATTTCGAGAGTTTCCACTGCGGTGGGAGCACGACTTGAAGTGCGGATATCACGCTCATAAACGAGGTATAATTATCCGATGGCAGAAGGACCGGCGCTTCGCTGGAGCGCTTATGAGCACGATCATATCGAGCGCAGTGCTGATTGGTTTTGGGCGCTCGGTATTGCCGCCGTGTGTATCGCGATCACAGCGATTATTTTCCACGACTTTTTCTTCGGCATTCTAGTCTTAGTGGCCGCCGTGACACTTGGGCTCTTGGCGCGCACACCCCCCGACCTCGCCCACTTTGAGATCTCCGAACGTGGCCTACGCGTCGACGGCACATTGCACCGCTGGGACCACATCATTTCATTTTGGGTGGAAGATGAGCACGATGATAGACCGCTCCTCCTTGTCGACACGACCAAATTCATGTCGCCGAATCTCATCATTCCCATCGAAGAAATAGATCCCTCGCTCGTCCGTGCCTTCCTGAAGGATCACGCGAAGGAAGTCCACATGAAAGAACCCGTCGCGCACAAGATTCTCGAATTTCTCGGGCTGTGATACATTGGCTTCGTTGGGTTTTGCAAATAGGGAAGCATCGCTCCCGTCGTTCAATGGATAGGATGTAACCTTGCGGAGGTTATGATGTTGGTTCGATTCCAACCGGGAGCAGCGACAAGCCTAGATATTGATATGCCTAGCCCACCCGCCCACGAGCGGGAGCTCTTTGTGAGAAGTGCGGAGGGGGATACGCACACCGCTCACTGAAACGCAAGGTATGTCTGTACAACCCACCCATCACAGCTCGTGTCGAAGTTGATGTTCCACCAGGTGTAGCCCTGTGCTCCTGAAGGACCTCCTACAATGGTGCCCGTTGCACCCGCAGGTTGGGTGCAGAGGAGCTTGCCTGCTTTAGTATTGGCTTTGTCGCGGACGTTGAGATTTTCGGTGGTTTTGACACGAGAGTTTATACCAAGGGCTGGACTGATGCTCGCCACGGTCACTGTCGCAGAGGAGGTGGCTGAAGTGCCGCCCGCTCCGGTGCACGATAGTGAATAGGTGGTGGTCTGCGTGGGAGCAACGCTCGTGGTGCCACTCGGAGTACCCGCCGTGAAGTTGACGCCAAGACAGCTCGTGGCATTGGTCGAGAACCAAGTGAGCAAGCTCGTTTGACCCACCGTTATGGAAGTCGGATTCGCACTGAGGGAGGCAGTGGGTATAGTTGGAGAAGCGGTGTTGTCTATGGTGACTGAAATTATGGCGGAAGAGCCGATATTGCCCGCTGCATCGTAGCTTCTGGTCTGTAAATTGTGCGAGGTGTTGGTGTCGAGCATGGTGTCCCATGAGAAGCCGTATGGGCTCGCGGTGTCGATCGCCGAGCGCACACCGTCTTTCCAGAGCTCCACCTTGGCCACACCCACATCGTCTGAAGCCGTAGCAGCGACAGCTGTTGTACCCGACAGTGTGGCACCATCTGCGGGAGATGTGATAGAGGTGATGGGCGCAGTCGTGTCAGGCGGAGGCAGAGCGGGACCTATTGGAGGCGTCGCGGTCGTGATGGGAAGCTGGAGCGTGTACCGCAGGCTGTTGTGCGAAGAGTCTGTCGCGAGAATGCGAAGTGTGAGGAGCGACCCTGTGAGATTTGCCGGAATTTGGACCGTATACACACTTCCACTACCGCTGGCTGCAACCGGGCTGAACGCCGCGCTATCGGTCGAATAGTCCACCTGCACATCCGTGAGTGTGCCGACGTTGGGATCAATCCCAATTTGGAAAGTGTTCTGCGATCCTCCCGTGTAGTACTGATCGGTGCGCGTACTGTTGGTCGAGTAGTAGAGCTGCGTGAGTGTAGGAGGATTCTTGTCGGAAAGAGATGTGTCGAACGTGGCAAGAACCTCTGCAGTGAGGGCGATGCCAGCATTTTGGTAAGGGAAACTAAGGGAGAGTTGATAGATGCCCGCGGAAGCAGGGAGCGAGAGAAGTGTGGGGCTTTTAGCGAGGGTACTAAGCCAGTTGGAAGTGGTCGGGGCGGGGCCAAATGCTGATAGCGTGCCTGATGAAACCACTCCCCCGTTCTTTGAGAGCGTGTAGGGAATGGAGTCGTGAGGTGCGAGCGCATAATCCTGGCGCAGAAAGGCTGAGTATCCCCATTTGGTATTCAGAACAATGTTGGACGATGTATTGGCCAAAATACCACTCCAGACCGAGGGACCGAGGCCCATGTATACCGTGCTTGTGGCGGCTGTAGGGAGTTTGGGGAGAGTCGGCGACGTGGGAAGCGGTTGCGCATTTAAGCTGCGCACCGTACCTCCGGAGCTAATAATGGGGGAATGGAACGAAGCAGTGCAGGCACCTTGTGTGGCGCACGACTGGTATGAAAGTGCGTAGGCCGATGCCGATATGCCACTTCCAACCAGGTATGCGTACACCGTCCGCCAAATAGGTCTCGTGGTTGTGGCAAAAGAAAAGGCGGAGGAAGAACTCCAGTCGCCACTCGCCACTACCACGGGAAATAGACGAGTTTGCAGGGCGGAAGAGAGTGCCGGTGCGTCGAGCCTAAACGTGCCCACGGTGGAGAAGTTGCTCTGTACCGGCGCAAGAACCGCGTCTGCATATATGCCGCTGTATAGTTTCTGACCCGCTGTATACACATTTCCTTGAGGGGTGAGCGCATCATAGACATGCGCATACGAGTAGCTACTACTCATGTCGGAGAATGCGATGGTGCCTCCGACAAACGAATGCATGAGACTGAAGCCGTTATTATCAAGGAAGCCGATCGCCGAAGAACCTGAAGTTTTCGGTATCACGTTGGCAAAGCTGACCCCCACCTGGTGCGTCGCCATAGAAGAATATACGTCCACGTTTGTCACCCCTTTGTTTACAGATATCCCTTCAGTAAAAACATATGTAGATCCGCCATAGTTCGAAAAGAGGGAGTACGTCCCGGCAGTGCTTCTATAGATACTCCCGAGACCTGTCGTATTCGGTATAGCAACTCCAACACTACCACTCGAGCCCGTGAGTGTAGCTCGGAGGGGTATCGTACCACCGGATGTGTAGTGCATATTGATGTCCACTCGGTAGAATTTCGTGAACGATGTATTGACAGCCGCACCGCCGAGCGCGAGCGTCCCTGCGTACGTTCCGTTGGCAACACTCGAATTGGTCACGGTGATGCCTGTCGAGAGCGTTGCGCTCCCTCCCGCGGGCACGGTGAGCGAACTTGGGCTCGTGGTGAAGGTAACGCCGCTTGGGTAGCCGGAAGACACAGGTGCAACGGTCTGTGCCACATCGGTGCGCAAATTGGTGAGAGTAAGGACGACGGGGCTCGAGGTCCATGTTGTGAGATTCGGCGCATCCACCCCGTAGTCAATCGTGCCCGTGGGAGTAACGCTGATCGTCGGGACCACATTTATGAACACGGGAATGGCACCCACTTGCTTGCCCGCCGAATCAGTAAAGGTAATGGTAGCGAGATAGGGACCGGCCTTTACGACATCGTTGTCCACCTGCACAGTGCCCGAGAAAGAGTCGGTAGCGCTTCCGGCGAGGTCGACACTTGTCTTGTTTGAGGTAAAGGTAATGCCCGCATTCGGTGAGGCAAATCCTACCGTGAGGATGCTAAGTGTCGAGACATTCGGCGTTAGAGTGAAGTCTTGGGTTTTGCTGCTGTACTTAGTGGTGGGGTCAGTGGCGAAACTCCATGTGGTGGGAGAGGAGGATAGCTGGGAGACGATTGGTATCGCCTTTTGCACATTCACGAGTCCGGCACCCTGATCGTTATAGGTAACACTACTTCCAAAACTTGTAGCGGAGGATTTGACGAGGTTTTTTATATCAGCGGGTGTGTAATTGGGATTGGCTTGCTTCAGGAGTGCTAGTACACCGGCGATGTGCGGCGCTGCCATGGAGGTGCCGGAGATGCGAACGTGGCGCGAGTCGAAGCAGTCGGGAGACGTGGAGAAGGCCGTACTCAACCGCGCCGCGCAGATCATGACGCCGGGCGCGGTGATGTCGGGCTTCTTGTAGTCAGTGCCATTGTAAACAACAGGGCCGCGGGAGGAGAAGGAAGCGACGGGCGTGTTGTTGCCGCTCGGGCAGCGGGTGGTAGTAGAGAGATCGCCATGTGGAGAGCACCCGGCAGCAACGGTAACGGCGGTTGCTGCGGTACCGGGAGAGCCCACGGTACTGGCCGTGGGACCTGCGTTGCCTGCGGAAATTGCCGAAACGACACCAGCAGCAGTAGCATTATTCACGGCGTTTGATTGTGCGTCGGTCGGTCCACAAGATGCCGAATAGGTCCCGCAGTTGGCACCGAGGGACATGGAGATGACATCGACGTGGTCGGCAGGGTTGCCGTCATTGTTGGGGTCGACGGCACGGTTGATGGCGGCGATGACGTTGGAGCTTGAGCAACTACCCGCGCTGCTACAGACCTTGTACGCGAGAATGTGCGCCCCAGGGGCGACGCCATAGAGACGTGTGCTACCCACCATGCCAATGCCGGCAGCGGTCGCAGCGACATGGGTACCATGCCCGTGATCATCCATCGGATTTGCATCATTATTCGCAAAGTCCCAACCTCCCTCCACCTTGCAGCCCGTGCCGAGGCAACCGCCGAGATCGGTGCGCATATAGTCAACTCCGGTGTCTATGATAGCAATGCGGACACCCTGCCCGGTAATCGCTTTACCGCTTGTGTCTGCGAGTCCCCATGCATAGGGAGCATTTACGGTATTAGCAGATTGATCAAGATAAACTCTGTCAGCGATGTCGGGGGCAATGCTCTCTACATTGGGATTGTGCGCGAGACCTTTGAGCGCACTGGCATTGATCGTAATTGCGAGCCCACTGATGATGGGGAGCTCACGCTTTATGTGGCCGCCCCCTGCCATTGCGGCCACGATGGCACTCTTCGCGACGTCGAATTGCGTGCGCTTGCTGGTGCGCACGCTCGCAGTATCATTCTTGTCGAAATAACGCTGGAAGGACAGCTTCATCGTGACGATGACGTCCGCGCTGCCGGTCCTTTCAACTCTTTTGCTTACCGCATGCGGCACGCCTTCTTCATCGGTGCCAGTGAGGGAGTCGTACTCGTTTTCAATCCGAATATTTGGATCGTCAGTGGAGACGTAGAGGTGCTCACCAGGTTTGGGGGCAATGATGCTGATTTGCGTATTTTGGTCAACGTCGGCCTCGTATACGAAGCCGTCGGGGAGGGTAGTCGAAACATTGTAAAACTCTCCGGTCGGCTGGCCAGTCTGCGTACTTTGAATGGCATAGTCCCCTGCCCCGAGCTCTTGGAGGTGATTGGCGGCCGCAGCGGCCACTTCAGCGGCTGAATTATCGCCCGCATACGCAATCGCCTTGTCTATAGCCTGGATAACACTCGTGGTAAGTAGGATGGCAACGACAACGAGGGTTGCCCAGTGGGCGTGGGGGTGGAGCGGATGCTGGTGCCATCCCGCATACCAGGGATATTTTTTTGAAATCGCCTCGTGCCAAGCTTGCATGAAGATAATGGATCGCGCCGCGCCATTATCACACGGATTTGCTACTCGCCTCTCGTGCGTGGAGGAAAACGGGGATAACTGCCTCGCGACCAAGAGAAAACCCGCGCGCCGCTGGCGCGGCCGATGGCTCCGTCAGATCCGCCTATTTTGCTGCGGACAGAGTGGCAAGCCTCTTGGTGAGGCGCGATTTCATGCGTGCGGCGGTGTTCTTGGTGATGACATTGGTCTTTGCAGCTTTGTCGACGGCCTGCTGGAAGGTAGAGAACGCTGCCGCAGAGGGTGCCTTCTGGAGAGCTCTGAGCGCATCATGTACAGCCTTTTTGCGGCGCACATTGAATACGTGCTTTCTTTGCGATGCGCGCTCTGCCTTCTGGGCGGAACTTGTATTTGCCATTCCCGAGAATCTACATTATGTGAGGTGAAAGCGCAAGAAATCACACGGGTGTACAATCTCACTATGATCGGGCACATTGAGGGAAAGGTAGCGGCAGTCCGCGGTAATTTCTGTATTGTGAGCGCGGGCGGCGTGGGATATAAGATCGCCTCGACGAAAGACGCTCTTCACACGTTGAAGGAGGGGCAACAGGTTTCCTTGTGGACGCACACAGCGGTGAGGGAAGATGCGCTCGATCTTTTCGGTTTCCCTTCCGAATCCGATCTCGCGTTTTTTGAATTACTTTTGACTGTTTCGGGCATCGGACCCAGATCGGCACTCGGTATTTTGAACGTCGCACCGGCCAACACCCTCCGGAGTGCGATAGCCGCCGGCAACGACACCTACCTCACCAATGTCTCCGGCATCGGCAAAAAAACTGCGCAAAAAATATTATTCGAACTCAAAGACAAAGTGGCTGTGGACACGGTGAATACGACGCTGAGGAGCGACGAAGATGCGCTGGAAGCGATGCGCGCACTCGGCTACTCGATACAAGAGGCGCGAGAAGCGCTCAAGCATGTGCCTGGGTCGGTGACGGGCTCGCATGCGCGGCTTCGGGAAGCGCTCCGCACGCTTGGCCGAACATCATGACTCAACTCAAAAAGCTCGCCCCGACGCAATTAGCCAGCGCGTACCATTTCGCTCTCGCGTATGTTGGCGCACTGGTGTATGGATTTCCTTCAAAAAGGCTTTTGGTAGTCGCAGTAACGGGCACGAAGGGAAAATCATCGGTTTGCGAAATGGTGAATGCAATCTTAGAAGAAGCGGGGTACAAAACCGCGCTCCTCAATTCGATAAGGATCAAGATCGCAGACGACTCGGCGCCCAATGTGATGCGCATGTCGATGCCGGGCAGATTTTTTATCCAACGCTTCTTGCGGCGTGCGGTGCGCGCCAGCTGCACGGCGGCGATACTTGAGATGACATCGGAAGGCGCCAGGCAACACCGCCACCGCGCAATCGCACTCGACTCCCTCATCTTCACCAATCTCGCGCCCGAGCACATCGAATCGCACGGATCGTACGAAAAGTACGCTGACGCGAAATTCGAGATCGGTCTTGCGCTCGCGCGCTCGCCGAAACGACCGAGGGTCATCGTTGCCAACGCCGACGATCCGCAATCTGCGCGTTACCTTGCGCTTACTGCGGAGAAAACCATCGGATTCTCGCTCAAAGAACACGAACACGAAGCCAGCGAGCGCGGGGGCCATTTTGTGTTCGACAAGGCCGAGATTGCAATACGACTCCCTGGCGATTTCTCGCTCAAGAATGCGCTCGCGGCTGCATCACTCGTTCACGCGCTCGACATATCGACCGACAAGATACAGCGCGCACTGGAAAAAATAGAATGCATTCCAGGACGCGCCGAGCGGATTGAAGCGGGACAAACATTCACTGTGGTGGTGGACTATGCACATACGCCCGATTCACTTCAGGCACTCTACGATGCATACAAAAATGTTCGAAAAATTTGCGTGCTTGGAAATACCGGTGGCGGCCGCGATACGTGGAAGCGCCCCGTGATGGGAAAAATTGCCGACGACAATTGCGCCGAGGTCATCCTCACCAACGAAGATCCGTACGATGAAGATCCACGCACGATCGTGGAGGAGATGACGCGTGATATGCGGCGCTCTCCTACCATCATAATGGATCGGCGCGAGGCGATACGTGAGGCGTTTCGGCGTGCGCGCGGGAGCGATGCGGTTTTGATCACTGGCAAAGGCACGGATCCGTGTATCTGCGTCGAAGATGGTAAAAAAATCCCATGGAGCGAGGCACAGGTGGTGCGCGAGGAAGTAGAACGATTACTGGGGTTATAATCTTCGCATGGTAAAGCAGACGCTCAAGTACCTCATCTTGGCCACCATCGTAATCGTGATCCTATTGTGGTTTCTGGGCGGGGGCGTGGGAAAGATCATCGGCAATGCCGGATCATTCAGTTTTTCCTTTCAAAATATTTTGAGTGGTAGTACGTCCCTTGCATCGTTCAAACTGCCCTTCCAGCCCCCGACGCTGCCACAGATCCCCACTGCCACGGGCGATCAATCACCTCCCGAGTATTCGCCGTATCAAGAATACACGCCGACCGCTGCTTCAGAGGCTGGATACGGCAACCCCTCTTCCTACGCGGGGCAAGTCGCGCTCGCACAGGGCACTGCGACAACGCAAACGGCCATCGGACAATATATCGAGATAGCGCTTTCCCCAGGCGCACCGACGCCCCTCACCCTCTCTGGCTGGTCGCTGCGAAGTGCCCTCTCTGGCGTGCGTGCATATATCCCTGAAGCTTCTACCGTTTTCGCCATGGGACGCGTCAATACGGTTGCTCCAGTGCGTTTATCACCAGGCGCTGTGGCGATCGTAGCGACCGGCCCATCACCCGTGGGTGTGTCCTTCGCGGAGAATATGTGCACCGGCTACCTCGGCACTTTGCAGCCTTTTGTTCCGCCACTGCCGCAGAGCTGCCCCTCGCCGCAATTGCAAATACCACGCACGGCATCAAATGAGAAGCGCCTCGGAAGCGCGTGTATGGATTACATTCAGGCGTTGCCGCCCTGCACATTTCCGGCAAATCCTCCGAGTAGCATCTCATCCGCCTGCCGAGGCGAGATCCAAACGGCGCTTTCGTACGGCGGTTGCGTGAATGCTCATAAAAATACTAATGCATTCAATCTGAATTCTTGGCGCTTGTACCTCGCGCGCACCACGCCATTGTGGGGGGCGCAGCATGACGCTATTCAGCTACTCGACGGCGAGGGAAACATCGTGAACGTACTCACGTATTGACGTATCACTCTAGCTGATGCGGCCGCATCAGCTAGAGTGATACGACCGTCCGTACGATTAGTCACGACAGCGGAAAAGAATAATTCCCGCGGCGACGGACACATTTAAGGATTCTTTACTGCCGTGCATCGGGATCTCGATCAGTGCGTCGCACTGATCGCGCAGGGCTTTTGAGAGCCCGCGCACTTCAGCGCCGAAGATAAAGAGTGTCGGCTTCGCGATGTGACGTGTTCGATAATCTACTGCACGTTCATCTTGCTCCACGCCCACGATCGCCCAACCCCGCTTTCGCAACGCTTGAATGACTCGTGCCGGAGATTTCACATATTCCCACGGCACGGTTTTTTCTGCGCCGAGTGCGGTCTTTGCAATGTCTTTCCGCACCCGACCGAAACGGTCGAGCGGCGTCGGCGTATAGCCGGTCAAATAGATCTTTGAAACACCCGCTCCGTCAGCCGTGCGCAATATTGAGCCCACATTGTGCGTGCTTCGGATATTGTGCAAGAGAACTGCTTGCTCCATTGCGGCACACTAGCAGAATGCTATGCTTTCTGCATGTTGAGCCTGTTCCCGCAAATCCTCTACCTCGCGCCCTTAGGCATCACCCTTTTGCGCATCGCAGCAGGGCTCACCTTCCTTTCCCTCGCATATTTCCACGTGATGCGCAGTCGCGAACTTTCTACGATCCGTTTCCCTGTGGTCGGAAGTGGAGCATGGATCGTGTGGCTCGCGATCATATTTGAAACACTGATCGGCGTGGCGCTTGTACTTGGCATCTACGCACAGCTCGCAGCCCTCTTGGGTGCCGTCGCGGCAATAAAATTGCTCATCTGGCGGAAACGTTATCCGCAGTTCTTTACGCTCACACGGCATACAAGTGCACTCTTACTCGTCATCTGCCTCTGCCTCGTCGTCTCCGGTGCCGGCGCCTACGCCTTTGATCTGCCGCTTTAGCGTCTCGCCGCAAAAGGCCTCAAATGCTATAGTTTTTCCACTCCCCCCGTAAGCAGAAGCTTTCGGAAGGGGCGTTCGGGTCAAATGAAAGCGAGCTTTCATTTTTTCCCTCTCTACCCCCCGTAGCTCAGTGGTAGAGCAGCTCCCTTTTAAGGAGTTGATGTTGGTTCGATTCCAACCGGGGGGATTTGCAAAAATATGAACCCCTTTGAGAACGCCCTGGAGCAACTCGCGCGGGCCGCGGCAGTGGCGCCTGTGGACACTGATTTACTCGCCCGCTTGCAACACCCCGAACGCGAAGTGCGCGTGGCTATTCCAGTGAGAATGGATGACGGGTCGGAGCGAATATTTGAGGGCTACCGGGTGCAGCACTCAAGTCTGCGCGGCCCGTACAAAGGCGGTATCCGGTATCATCCTGATGCCGACATCCATGAGGTGAAGGCGCTCGCGCTCTGGATGACAATGAAGTGCGCAGTTGCAAACATCCCGATGGGTGGTGGCAAGGGCGGCATCACGGTGGATCCGAAACAACTTTCAAAAAGCGAGCTCGAAAGTCTTAGTCGTGGCTGGGTGCGCGCACTCGCGCCTATTCTCGGTCCGCGTGTTGACGTCCCCGCGCCCGATCTGAACACCACCGGCGAAATTATGGGCTGGATGGTGGATGAGTATAACAAAATCACGGGCGACAAAACCGGTGCTGGGTTTACCGGTAAGCCCCTGAAAATGGGCGGTTCCGAGGGGCGCGTGCTTGCGACCGGACTCGGTGGATTTTTCACCTTCGATGCATTACGCAAAAAATTCGGCATCAAAGAGGGAGCCTCGATCGCAGTGCAGGGCATGGGTAACGTGGGGGGTAATGCGGCAAAAATATTTTCGCAGTACGGGTATCGGATTATCGCGATGTCCGATTCGAGAAGTGGCATTTTCAAAGAGGGTAGGCTCGACGTGGATACCGTGCTCGCGTACAAAAACACAAATGCCTCACTGAAGGGATTTCCCGGTGCCCGCGGTATTTCGAACGAAGAATTACTAGAGGTTCCGGTCGACGTGTTGATCCCCGCCGCGCTCGAGAATCAGATCACCGCGTCAAACGCGGGTCGGGTCAAGGCGCGGATGATACTCGAACTTGCCAACGGCCCGACAACCCCCGAGGCGGACGACATTCTTTTCAGGCGTGGCATTCCTGTCGTGCCCGACATCTTGGCCAACTCCGGGGGCGTTATCGTTTCTACTTTTGAATGGGAGCAGAATCTAAAACGGCAGCAGTGGAGCGAGAAAAAAGTACTCGAGAAACTTAAAAAGATCATCGTTGCACAATCGGGCATCGTCTTCGAACGTTCGCAAGCGTTAAGAACGGATTTGCGCAGAGCGGCCTTTCTCGTGGCACTCGGGCGCCTCGAAACAGCACTGAAGAAACATTAAATACCGATCTGTACGGTCGTAGAGTCCGAAATAGTCTTCCCATCGATGGTCTGACATTGGATGTTGAAGGTTGTCGCGCCGGAGAGAGGGACAGTGGAAGCGCCGCCAGAAGTGCTCTGGCCCGAAAAATTGCCGTCGGAGCTTGATTCGATGCATGAGGTCACGTTGGCCGAGGTCCAAAATACCGTGGTGCGACCACCGATCGAGACACTCGCGGGTCTGGCCCAAATCTTGGCCTGTGCTACTACCGGATTGCTGTAGATGGTTTCGGATTTCGGTGCAGGGATTGAGGTCTTGTTCGAGCCGCCTCCGGTCGAGGTACCGTCGCCTCCGCCAGAGCCGGTAGCTTGCACGGTCCCTACCTTATACCCACCCCATGAGCAGAGATTGTCGAAAAACGAAGACGGAATGACGTATGAAAGAAAGTTGGACGACCAGGGTCGCGATTTGCACATCTTGCCTGCAGCGCTTTGCGGTGTCCCACCCGCGGTGGAACCATAGAATCCGGAGATCTCGGTGTTGCCGCTCCTGCTCGAAGCGTAGATCGTGGCACCGCTGCCGAGAGATTTGATGTCGCCGCGCAGGCCATTTATGGGCACCGGCACCGGATTTTGATTGAGTGGTGTTTGTGCGGCGGACGGGGTTGAAGCGCTCGTGTTATCCGTATAGAACTGATTGCTCGCGAGAAGATCGGAGACTGGGACTGGTGTCAGTGCCCCTGTGTCGCCTGCGACGGTAATGGTGGGTTCAGAGCCAGCGAGAGTGCCCGACGTGTCAATCGCGGCAATGGGCAAGTAGGGAGAGATAGAGCCGGCGGTTGTGCTCGGTATGGTGATGCCCGGTGAATTCGAGCTATTGAGATTCTTCAGCAAATCAGAAAGGCTGTCGCTCGTACTGCCCGTTTGCGTACCGCTTGTGCCGACATCCGCACTGTAGAGTGCGCACGGATCGGTGAGTGCGCTCGTATTAGATGTGTAGTAGTACTGGGTCGTGCAATAGCCGCTCGAATACGTACCGGAATCTGTCGACGACTCGCTGCTACCCGATGGCGACATGAGCGATTGCAGCAAACTCATGCCCACACCCATCCCAAGCCCGGATATGAGCGGATTGTCTTTGATGAATGCTCCGATCTGACCGAAAATGCCGCTTTGTTCTCCCAAACCAATGGCCGATAATTCGCTTGGGGTCAGAGAACTAACTGCTACTCCGTTGGACGCCGAGACACCAGGACCCGCGTTAACAAACCAGGTTAAGGCCTTACAGTCATTGGGAACGGCGAGACATACACCCGTAATATAGGCCCCAACGATGGCACAGAAGCACGGTTTACCCTTGTCTTTGGTCCCCGTACACTGGTTGTTTGCGGCAATACAAATATTCGAGCCCTGTGCGTTGGCTACGATCGGCGTAAACCCGGAACCTAAAAACAAAACCGCAGTGAATATTGTGACATACACGCGAGCGTTCCATGCCCGAAACATGGAACTATGGTAGCACGCAAACATTAGACAGAAGACAAAATAAAGCGCTCCAGTGCATATTCCAATTCTTCGCCACGGCGGCGGCTCTCGTGGGGAAGTTCGGCGAGGTTTGCAACAAGGTTCCTCCCCCGTTCGACTTCTTTCTCACTACGCGCACCGAGGAGCAACTGCTTCGCCCCCCAAAAGAGCACGCCGTGGATCGCCTCCGGCACATTGCCTTGCGCAAGCTCGCGCTGGTACGCGACCCACATACCCTTCTTATCCCCTTTCTTCATGTGATCGGCCAGCTTGAAGACGGTCGGATACTCCTTTTGTTTTGCCATGTCAAAGGTTTCTACTTTCTGGGCATGTTTGAGAAACTTCTTTTTCAACTCGGCATCGGGCTTTGCTTCGAGGATGAAGAATTGACCAGCTGAATCGCCAAGTGCGGGGAGTGAGTGCAACAACAAATCTCGCATTTCCGCATTGCTGCAGACGCTATCGAGGATCACTGCGCGCGACTCGCCGAACATACTGGAATTGGTCGTGAGTGTGGAGCGAAGATCATCGAGCGAGTTCGCGTCTGTAATACGCGTGACATTTGCTTCCGTGCGCAAAGCCGCGTTTGACGCAGCCGCACGAGCCTTCTCCCTATCCGTCCCGAGAATCACATGTAACATGACTGTACTTTACACTTTCTTTTGTAATCCCGATACTTCGTTATATAACGAAGTATCGGGATGTTTAGAAAATTAGCGGCGAGAGATTTTTTTCGTCGTTCCCCAGTTGGGACCGATTGCGATCTCCACGATGATCGGCACACCCGATAATTTTTCGACCGGGGCGGCTTGTTCCATGACGTCACGGATCGCGCGTGCGATTTCCTCCGCTCGATCCACGTTCATTTCATATACCAACTCATCGTGTACTTGCATGACGAGTGCGGCGTCCTCTCTCCACCCCTCGCGCTCGATCAGGGCATCAGCCTCCACCATAGCGAGCTTAATGATGTCGGATTGTGTGCCTTGTATGGGCGCATTGACTGCCATACGCTCCGCCGCGGAGCGCATCTGTGGCAACGACGATTTCAATCCGGGAAAATAACGGCGGCGGCCGAACAGGGTTTCCGTGTACCCCAATCGCTCCGCAGAAAGCTTGGTATGCTCCACCCACCTCGCAAGGCCTGCATACTGTTTGAAATATTCGGCGAGATATCCAGCAGCTTCTTCTCGCGAGATCGCTTCACCCAGATTCGCGCGTAGGGCATTTGCTCCCATACCGTAGAGAATGCCGAAATTGACGACCTTGGCTCTCCGGCGCATTTCCTTGTCCACATGTTCGGGCGGCACACCAAATATCTCCGCAGCGACGGCGGTGTGCACGTCCCCTCCCTTCTTAAACACCTCGAGCAATTTTTCATCACCCGACAGGCCAGCGGCAATGCGTAATTCTATCTGCGAATAATCGAGTGCGGCGATGACCCTCCCGCGTGGCGCCGCAAAAGCCTCGCGGATGCGGCGGCCGTTCTCCGTCTGGATCGGAATATTCTGCAGATTGGGATCCTTGCTCGCCATGCGGCCTGTGGTCGAGCCTGCTTGTAAAAACTCTGCGTGCAATCGTCCACTCTCTCCTACCATGGCAGGCATTTTCTCGATATACGTGCCGAGGAGCTTTTGCAATTCGCGGTACGCGAGTACGTGGCCTACGATCGGATGCGCGCCCGTGAGCTTGGTCAATTCTTCTTCGCGCGTGGTGCGCGCACCCGTTGCGGTCTTCTTCTGCCTTCCGCCCTCGCCGATCTTTAATTCATCATACAGTACGACGCCGAGCTGCTTGGGCGAATTGATATTGAATTCATGACCGGCCGCTTGGAAGATCAGTCCTGCCAGAGTGCCCAATTTCTTGGCATATTCTTTCTTCAGTGATTGCATCTGCGATACATCAATGTAGACACCCGTCGCGTTCATCCGCTCGACGACGGAGATGAGCGGCTTCTCGATCTTTTCGAATACCTCGTTCAATTTTCCAGTCTCGCGCAGGTCTTTGAAAATCTGTTCGCGGGCACGATCAAAGTGATCCGTGTGGGCAAACTCGAGAATGTCTGTAAGAGACGGGTTGGTGGTGTCGGAGTGCAATATCCAGAGCGCGAGAGCCGTTTCTTTAAGTGCCCGTGGATCGACGGGAGCATCTTCTGTTTTCGATGACACCGACATCTCTTCGGCGCCCGCGATCGAACGAACCCGAGCTTTGAGCGTGCGAAACTCGAGCTCATCACACAGTGCGGAGATCGTCTCCACGTGATCCTGCACATGCCATGCACGTTTCGGCAATTCGAAATGAATGGGCACGGTCGTATGGATCGTGGCCAGTTCTTTTGAGAACGCGGCTGCTTTTCTGCCCTCTTTGAGTAATTCCAAAGTACGTGGTTTGATTCCCGCTTCTGCAAACGCTTCCGGCTTTTGTGAAAGTGCGCGGTAGATGTCGTCGAGTGAGCCGAAAGCTTCGACTAATTCTGTCGCTGTCTTCTCGCCGATACCCTTAACACCGGGAATGTTGTCCGAAGGGTCGCCGCGGAGCGCTTTGTAATCCACCACTCGCTCGGGCGGAAAGCCGTATCGCTCGACCACCTTCTCTGCATCGTAGAGCACCGTGTCAGTGAGACCTTTGCGCATCGTATAGACCTGCACGCGTTTGTCGTCGACCAATTGGAGGGTATCCATATCGCCGGAAGTGATGACGACATCAATGTCACGCCGTGGCGACATCTGTTTCACAATCGTCCCCAAGACATCATCGGCCTCGTAGCCAGGCGCGTCATAGAGCGGGATGCCGAAGGCCTCGTACACGATGGGCGCGCGCTCTAATTGCGCAACGAGAGCATCTTCCGTTTTCGCGCGTGTCGCTTTGTACGCCTCAAAGAGCTCGTGTCGCACGGTTGTCCCCGGCAGATCGCGCGTGGCAATCACATAATCCGGCTTCAGATCCTGCACCATTTTGAGAATCGTAGACATGAGCCCGTACAAGGCACCTGTGGGCTCGCCCTTTGAGGTCGAAAGGTCGGGAATGGCATGGTAAGCCCGGTGCAGAAGAGCGTGCGTATCGAGCAGCACGAGCCGCAACGTTTTTCCTTTTGACGGGTTCTGTCTTGAAATGTTTTTTACCATACTGAGATTTCGATATTAGGGGTTTACGAAACCCCTATATTTTGAGGATGCGACCTTCACCTTCACCGATTTCGATCGTAATCCGGTGAGCACTTTCAGGGATCGCTCCAGCAACATTCTCTGGCCACTCGATGACAATGAGATTATTTTTGTCGGCAACCATTCTCTCCCACCCGAGCGCCCGCAACTCCTCGGCACTTTTGAGCCGGTACGCATCAATATGTATCAACCGTTGCCATTTCTGATGCGAGAGTGCATATATCTTTTCAATGACAAATGTAGGGCTGTTCACCGTTTCCTCCACGCCGAGCGCGCGCGCAAGCGCCTGCGCAAAAGTTGTCTTCCCCGCCCCGAGCTCGCCAGAAAGCGCGACGACTGTAGCCGTACCAATTTCAGGTTGAAGCGTCGAGATAAAACTCCTCGCAAACCGTTGCATGTCCGCAGCCCCCTGTACCTGCACATCCATAAAACCAATTCTACTGCACTAATCGCTACACGCTATTCGCTATAAGCTATACTTACTCCATGCCCCCGAAGTTTGACGAGAAAAAACAGGACGAGCGCTTCCATGAGCTTCGCGCTCGCGAAGAAGAAGAGTTGGCGCAGATGCTTGCAGGGAAATACCAGGTAGAGTATGTGGATCTGACCAACAAATCCATCGACACCGACGCTCTGCGGCTTATCACCGAAGAAGAGGCGCGCGCTGGTGAGATCGCCCCCTTCCACAAGCAAAATAAATCGCTGTTCGTAGCGATGCGCTCCCCCGAGCGCGCTGATGCGCTGCAATTGATAGAAAAATTGGAGCATCTCGGGTACAAGGCGCGGCGATTTATCGCGTCCAAACAATCACTCGAGCGCGCGTGGGAGCGCTACCGCGATATTTCGTATGCGACCGAGACGGAAGCGGGTGTGCTCACCCTCTCGAGCGCGACCATTCAAGAAATGCTCAATAAATTGAAGACGATGAACGACGTGAAGGTCGAGATTGCCTCGCACGCGGGGAGCAAAGACACGCACCGCATCTCGCGCGTCCTGGAGATCATCATGGGGGGTGCCTTGTCACTCGGCGCCTCCGATGTGCATCTCGAGCCGGAAGAAAATGAAGTGCACATGCGCTATCGCCTTGACGGCGTTTTGGTCGCTGCGACCACTTTCGATGCCGCTACGTATGCGCTCATTTCGAGCCGCCTCAAGCTTCTTTCAGGACTGAAATTAAACATCAAGAATGCTGCACAGGATGGCCGCTTCTCCATTGTCGTGAGCGGCAAGGAGATCGAGATCCGCACCTCTGTATTACCCGGCGCCTATGCCGAGACCATTGTGATGCGTATTTTGGATCCCTCGACCATCGCGCTGCCGATGGAGCAGCTTGGCTTCGACAAATACCTGATGGAGATGTTCGATCGTGAGATCGCCAAGCCCAACGGCATGATCCTGAACACCGGGCCGACAGGCTCGGGTAAAACGACGACACTCTACGCATTCTTGCGCCAAGTACACACGCCGCAGATCAAGATCGTCACCATCGAAGACCCGATCGAATACCACCTTCCCGGCATCGTGCAGACACAGGTATCCAAAGACTACACCTTCGCGCAAGGTTTGCGCTCCACTTTGCGCCAAGACCCCGACGTGATCATGGTCGGCGAGATCCGCGACGCTGAGGTAGCTTCGACCGCCGTCAATGCGTCCTTGACTGGCCACCTTGTCTTCTCCACGCTGCACACCAACGACGCAGCTGGCACCTTTCCACGCCTCATGGACATGGGGGTCAATCCGGAAATTCTCGGCGCCGCGCTCACGGTCGCCATGGCACAGCGCTTGGTGCGCAAACTCTGCCCCGCGTGCCGCGTGCCGCAGATGATCTCCGCCGAAGATCGGAAAACCATTGACCCGCTACTCAAAAATATTCCGCACGCTGACGAGCTGCCGAAAAATCGCGACACCATGTGGGTCGCAAAAGGGTGCGACCAGTGTGGCGGTCTCGGCTACAAAGGCCGCGTCGCGGTCGTCGAGGTCATCCTCATGGATCACGCTATCGAGGAAGTGTGTCGCAAAGCTTCGAGTGAGCGAGAAATATGGAAAGCGGCAAAGCCGCAAGGCATCCGCCGCATGGCGCAAGACGGCATCGTAAAAGTTCTCCAGGGCGTCACGAGCTTAGACGAACTCGGCAGAGTCGTAGACCTGCACGACGAAGTCATGCTGGACGCAATCGCGTAAACACTCCACCACAAAACCCGATTGCATTGCGGCAATCGGGTGCTATCGTTTCGTTAGTTGCTGACCTATCCTTCGACAAGCTCAGGACGATTTCTTCGGAATCGGAGGTGCGCAATTTCGGGTGATGCTTTTACAGGAAAAGTTGCGACGAGGACCTAAGGATAGGGGTAGCCAAAACCACCGCCGTCCTCGGAAAAGTCACCATCACCCGAAGCTGCGCGCCTCAAGCAAGAGAAAAAGTGCATCGAGCGCTTCTAGGCAGGCAGTGTAGCATAGAAAAGATAATTGTCAACCCCGAAAAAAGACTCGCAAGCTCGTCTTCTCGGGGCTAGCGGCCACCTCATTTCGTCGGATAATCCGTCCAAATGAGCAAAACCATGAGCACCAAACCTTCAAACGAAACAGAAAAAGTACCGCGCTCGCTCGACACGGCGCTGCGACCTGCCGAGTGGGCGCACTATATAGGCCAATTGGGTATCAAGGAGAACCTTCGCATCCTCCTCACGGCAGCAAAGGGCCGCGAACACCAGCCGGAACACGTGCTTCTCTACGGCCCGCCGGGCCTCGGCAAAACCACGCTCGCGCATCTGATGAGCCGCGAGATCGGTGGGAGCATGCGCTCCACCTCTGGCCCTGCGATAGAGCGCGTGGGCGACCTCGCTTCTATCCTGACGAACCTCGCTTCGGGCGACGTCCTCTTTATAGACGAGATCCACCGCCTCAATCGCACCATTGAAGAGGTGCTCTACCCCGCCATGGAAGCAGGGGTATTGGATATCGTCATTGGCAAGGGGCCATCAGCGCGCACGGTGCAGCTCGAGCTGCCGCCATTCACACTGATCGCCGCAACAACGCGCATCTCAATGCTCTCTGCGCCACTGCGCAGCCGCTTCTCGGGCGGCACATTTCGCTTGCAGTACTACATCACTGAAGAGATCGCAGAAATTCTGCGCCGCTCTGCAAAAATTCTCGGTATAGAGATAGACGCCGACTCGCTGAAAGAAATTGCCCGCCGAAGTCGGGCCACGCCGCGTACAGCGAATTATTTATTGAAACGCTGCCGCGATTTCGCTGCCGTCTCGGGTGAGCCGCTCAATCTGAAGACGGTGAAGAAAGCGCTTGCGCTTCTGGAGGTAGACGAGATCGGCCTCAATCAGGTAGACCGCGACATCCTCACCATCATCGTCGAAAAATTTGGCGGCGGCCCGGTGGGCCTCAAGACCATCGCCGCCGCGCTCTCCGAGGAAGAAGGTACCATCGAAGAAGTCCACGAACCGTATTTGCTCCAAGTCGGCCTCATTGATCGCACCCCCCGCGGCCGCACCGTGACCAACCAGGGCTATTCCCACATCGGGGCCGACCGCCCGGGCAGCAGACAGCAAAAACTCGTGTAAAATTAGAGGATGAAATTAGTGCGCGGAGTGCTGGTGCTTCTTTTGTTTGTCGTGGCGATGTTGGTTGGATGGTTCTATCTGGCCAAAGTGCCTTTTTTGAGACCGTCTTTCTTGCCTGCGCCGACCTCCGTGGACCAGATCCCACAAAATGTTGCTGATACATATCGCGCAACGCAAGACCCATGGGGACCCCCTTCGAAAGCCACACTACAATTCTGTACCAATGGATTCGGTGCCGTCTACAAGTTTACAATTCCGTACGGCGAGGGAAAGCGGGGCATGATATTTGATACCGCTGGGTCCCTGCGCTCACGCGAATACCGCGGTGAGCTACCCGAAGACAATGACGTGCCTGCTCAGTCCGCGTGGTATAAGCTCTACGGCAATTGCACCGACCTCGCCACGCTTTTTAAATAGCAGTAAACATACACAATGGGGATAAACGAAAGATCTTGCTTATAAGCATGTACAATCAGCGCGACGCACGGTAATCCCCTAAAGAATGGACGCCATTCCTTGGGGCAAACACAAAAGGTCTCCCGAAGGAGACCTTTTGTGTTTCGGTCATTACTGGATCCAGTGAGCGCGCCCGCGCAGTTTGAGGCGATCTCCCTGCATGAGCCGGAGTGCAAGCTTTCGCCCACGCCCCTACCCACTCACCTCACTGCTCTGACCGACTACTCCGGCAATTTCAGGATGCTTAAGCCTCCCCAGATCCTCGGAGCTGGAAGAAATCCTCGGGGCTCTCGCCCGTCACCTTCCTCCGCTGACGCACGGTAAGGCGCATCAGTAGTGCGATAATACACCCGTGATTTTTCTTGCAACTTTCGAAAATAGCCAAAAATAGTGGAGATCGTGTGGATATTCCTGTGCACAACTTTATAGAGAAAATCCGCCCTCAAGGGCGGATTTTCTCGGATAGTAATACCCTGACTTTTACTGGGTCTTGAACGAAACGCCGTTCGCCGACCAGCTGAAGTTGCCTTGTGAGTCAAGGGACTCAACAACGTAGTAGTAGGTCGTGTTGCTCTGCAGATTGCTGAGCGTCACACTCTGCGCCGTAGAGAGTCCGGCTGAGCTCGTGACGCTTGAAGCATTCCTGTAGCCAAACGGCCATACCGTGCTGTAGATCACGCGAGCCGTTGCCTGCACATTTGAGTTCCATGTGATCGTCGCGGAATTTGATGTACGGGAGACAGTTATGTTTGACAGAATAGGTTGAGGCACATTGTATCTCGTTATCTTTCCGGCACCCTCGGTCGTATCTCCCCCGCCGCTCATCTGGTTGTTGATCGCGACGAGTGTGATCGGACCTACGCGGCCGACTGCTGCGATGCCGTTGCGAGATTGGAAGTTAGACACCGCTGCCTTCGTGAGAAGGCCGAAGTAACTCGTAACCAAACCCTGAGGATAGATCGTCACATCTTCAGCGAGAAAGGTCTGCAGAGACGTCACATCAGGATTCCGCATGCCCAATTCGAGCTGCTGGGTCAGGAGTGCTGCATGTGCCTGGTACGGAAGGGCAAGTCCGAGGGCAATTACCGCTGCAGCGAAGAATGCCACGAGAGTGGCAGTGCCTGTTAGAATGTTGGTCTTTTTTTTCATACTGATTTTTTGTTTAGTTTTTAAGTGCTAATAACGTTGGTTGAACGGTCGACCACCATCATCGAAAATTCATGAATGACCTCAAAGCCTTTGAAGAAATGTATTTTGCGGCAAGATGTCTTCGAGAAGCTTCCGTAGGGCTGGAATATTCCATTGACCGTTGCCCGATTCATAGACGATCTTGTGTGTCGTGTCTTTCATCTCCAACTGAAAGGTCTGGTAGTGAGATTTTTGCCGCAGTATATAATCGCGCTATGTCGGGCCACAACAAATGGTCGAAGATCAAGCGCCAGAAGGGCGCATCCGACGCTGCCAAGAGTGATACATGGGGCAAATTGGCGAAGCGGATCGCGGTGCAGAGCAAGCTTGCCTGGGGCGATGTGAATTCTCCGACGCTGCGTACGATGATAGAAAAAGCGAAGGGAGAGAACATGCCGAAGGAAAATATCGAGCGCGCGGTCGCCAAAGGAACGGCATCAAATGCGGCTAGTCTCGAATCGATAACGTATGAAACCTACGGCCCCGGCGGCGCGGCGATCATTATTCAGACGGTCACCGACAGCCGCAATCGTACCGCGCAGGAGATCAAACACTTGCTCTCGAAAATCGGTTTGTCGCTGGCTGCTCCTGGCAGTGCCTCGTGGGCCTTCGAGAAAACGGCCGAAGGCTACGAGCCCAAAACTACAGTCCCACTCTCCGAATCCGACAACGAACAGCTCATGAAAGTCCTCGAAGTGCTCGGCGCACACGACGACGTTGAGGAAGTCTTCACCAACGCGGCGTGATTACTGCCGCGAGGGCGACCCCAAACAACATCCGGAAAATATAATTCTCTTATGACGAGTGCTGAATCATCCCAATACTTCATTCTAGAATGAAGTATTGGGATCGGGGGCAGAAACCGAAAATTTGATAGGGGCTGTATCTAATCGAATCGGGATTGCTTGGATTTCAGGAAGTTTGCTAATTCTTTCAACGCCCCTTTTTTATAGACGCACACGCGGACACGGCCTTGCTTGTGCGTGAGAATGATCCCCGCGCGCTCCAATCTACGCACGTGAGCAAGCGCCAGTGGAAGCTGCATCCGAAAGGGTCTCGCGAGCTTTGAAAGCGACATCGCGCCCTCCCGTCGCAAACGTGCGATCATGCGCCGGCGCATCGGCAGGCCGAGTGCATCCAGCATCAGCGCGGCGTTCTTCTTGGTGTCGCCCGGCGTATACGATCGCGTCCGCTCCGACACTAAGAATGCTCTTTCTGCGGCGCGTCTTTCTTTACGCTGCTTCCGCTCCCTCACTCGTCGGATCCGCGCTTCATTCCAATACTTCATTATAGATTGAAGTATAGGGATGGAGATAGAAAAAGCAAACCTATAAAGGCAATGTTGCCTGGTATAGAGGCGGCGGGCGTGGGAGTGTACACTGGTTGCATGATGCTTTTTATGTTCGAGGAGATGCTTCGTAAACTGGACCTTTCTCAAGATCAGCTCAAAGGATTGCGAGAGCGATTGATCCCCGATAATATTTGTAAAGGACCTTTTCTACAGGGAGATAAAAAGTGTCCGATCACGACGGCGTTGGTGATCAAAGAGGGCCCAGATACTCTGAAGGATGCGGCGCAGGTGCGAGCGAGGTTGCGAAACTATGGGATTGGTACAGTTGAACTGATGCTTTTTTATGCGCTATTCGATATTCCCGCGATTATTTCAGATATATTCTTCAAGCGATCCATTATGACCATGCACACTGCGATCGACGAACTTATAGAAGTGGCATGAAAGTCCTCGCGATTGATCCGGGGTACGGCAGGTGCGGGGTGGCGGTGGTGGAGAAGAACCTTCACGGCGAGACACTTCTCTATTCAGACTGTATTGAAACCGCTGCGGCAGATGAGTTTTCTGCGCGCCTTTTAAAAATAATCACCGAATGTACGCGCCTCATAGCCGAGCACAAGCCGGATGCGATCGCGATCGAAAAATTATATTTCACATCGAATCAAAAGACTGCCATGCGAGTAGCTGAAGTGCGCGGCGCCTTGATCGAAATGGCCGCCGAGCGTGGTATTCCACTCTTTGAATACGGGCCGGGGCAAGTAAAAAGCGCGACGACTGGGTCGGGCAGAGCCGACAAACGACAAATGGCGCATATGCTTCACGCACTCGTGAACATAGAGAAAAAAATCAGGCACGACGACGAATACGACGCTATCGCAATTGGCGTCACTCACCTTGCAATCGTACGCGGCAAGTAGCACCGCGGGTCTAAAAGCGCTAGAATTGGGCACAATATGGGGCAGTCAGGGCAATATAGCGGCGGGCAGCGCTGGTACGCACGCTGGTTTGCTTTGGTACCTGAGTGGATGAAAGTAGGGCTCCTCGGCGCTGTCGCCACTATTCTCTTCATCCTCGGTGGAGTCATTGTGTGGGCATCGCTCGTGCCCATTCCCTCGATCAATAGTTTCGAGGATCGGCAGGTTGCAGAATCTACCAAAATTTACGACCGCACCGGCAACGTCGTCCTCTACGATGTACACGGACAGGTACGCCGCACGTCGGTGCCGCTCGAGGCCATCTCACCTTACATACAACAAGCGAGTGTTTCCGTCGAAGATTCGACTTTCTGGGAAAATGCCGGGTTCCGTCCCCTATCTTTCCTGCGCGCGACTTTCGTTAACATCATTTCCGGCTCGTACGCGCAAGGAGGCTCTACCATTACGCAGCAGGTCGTTAAAAACGCGCTCTTGAACCAGAACAAATCGATCTCGAGAAAGATCGAGGAGATCATTCTCGCCCTCCGACTTACCCGAAGCTACACGAAAGAACAGATCCTCAACACCTACCTCAACGAAACGCCTTACGGCGGCACGATCTACGGTGTGCAGGAAGCAAGTCAGTATTTCTTCGGTATCGATGCCAAGGATGTTGGGCTCGCGCAAGCAGCCTACCTCGCGGCCCTTCCACAGGCGCCTACCTACTTTTCGCCCTACCGGAATCACAAGGGCGCACTCGATAGACGGAAGGATTTCGTCTTACTAAAAATGATGGAGCAGGGCTACATTACGCGGGAAGAATACGATTTGGCGAAAGCCGAGCAGGTCGAATTTAGGAGTGAGAGCGAAGCGGGTATCAAAGCGCCGCACTTCGTCTTTTATGTGCGTGAGTACTTGGAACAAAAATATGGAGTTGACCAGGTAGAGCACGGGGGGCTCCGCGTGATCACCACGCTCGATTATGATCTGCAGCAAAGAATGGAAGATGTAGTGGCAAAACACTCACCAGGAATGGCAAGCAATTTCAATGCTTCGAACACCGGTATGGTCGCGGTAGACCCAAAGACCGGCCAGGTACTCGCGATGGTTGGTTCACGCGATTACTTCAACGATGAAATACAGGGTAAGGTCAATGTGACCCTTGCATATAGGCAACCAGGATCGTCATTCAAGCCCTTCGTCTACGCGACTGCCTTCGAAAAAGGCTACACGCCGGATACAGTCGTCTTTGACCTTCAGACGCAATTCTCGACGGCTTGTTCTCCGCAAGATGTTGCGAACGACACACCGCCCTGCTACTCGCCGCAAAATTATGACCTTAAGTTCAAAGGCCCAATCACTTTGCGCAATGCGCTCGCACAATCGCAGAACGTGCCGTCGGTCAAAACGCTCTATCTCGCCGGTATTGCGGATTCGATCAAAATGGCGCAAAGCCTCGGCATCACGACGCTCAAAGATGCAGGGCGCTACGGTCTGACGCTCGTCTTGGGTGGCGGTGAGGTAACCCTCCTCGAAGAGACATCAGCGTATGGTGTATTCGCCAATGACGGTGTGCGGAACCCACCCACTGGTGTCCTGGAAGTGACCGATAAGCGAGGGGTGGTACTCGAAAAGTATGAGACAGAGGCAACACGGGTCTTGGATCCGCAGATCGCGCGATTGATCAGTGATATTCTTTCGGACAACGTCGCGCGCACGCCGGAATTTGGCGAAAACAGCCCTTTGAATTTCCCAGGGACTGATGTCGCCGACAAAACAGGAACTACCAACGACTCTCGCGATGCGTGGATCGTCGGCTACACTCCTTCAATAGCCGTCGGTGCATGGGCAGGCAATAACGACAATGCTCCAATGGTGAAAAGAATCGCGGCGTTCATCGTTGCGCCGATGTGGCATGAATTCATGGTGCACGCGATCGAGAAATATCCGGCAGACGGTTTTCTACCGCCGTCCCCCGACACTTCTCTCGATTCTCTTCCGCCTGTTCTGAGGGGCAGCTGGAACACCGACCCATCGAGCGGCGTACACGACATCCTCTACTGGGTGCGGCGGGACAATCCGCGCGCGGGTAGCCCCACGAACCCCTGGGCGGATTCACAGGCTGTGTATTGGGACTACCCGGTGCAATTGTGGGCAGGGCGGCAAGGTATCGCCACGGCACCCACAAGCGGTCCCAGCACCCTGCCATCAAACACCACACCGAGTGGCTTTATTATCACATCACCACAATCCGGCAGCACCGTATCTGGCCAGGTGCCGATCGTCGTCATGGTGGCAATATCAAATCCACAAAACGTGGCGAATGTGAGCTACTACCTCAACAGTGTCTCTGTTGGAGCATCTCAATCAGCCCCATTCACCATCTCCTTCATGCCCCAGACCCACGGCCCAGCGATCCTCCGCGCGGTAGCGCAGCTGACAAACGGTGCGACCGAAGAACAGACGATCTCAATCACGATCCAGTGATTAGCGATTTAGTGGCATCACGAGGTACATGAATGATTGATCGGAGACGGGGCGGATGACTAGGGGTTTGCCGGGACCTGCGAAACCGAGGGTAATAGAGTCTGACGCGATAGATGGCAGACAGTCGGCTAGATAGCCGATGTGGAAGTTGATATCTAGGTCGTCACCGGAGAGCGCCGCGTCTATCGAGTCCGACATCTCGCCAATATCGGGGCTGCGGGCGATCGCGCTGAAGATCTTGCGCTTGGGATAAATATGGAAGCTGACATGTTGGTCATTGCCGGAGAAGACGCGCGCCTTACGCAGCACCTCCACAAAATCATTTTTTAGAAGCGTCGCCTCAGTAGCCGACGCTTTGGGGATGATCTCTTTATAATTCGGGAATTGCGCATCCACTGCGCGTGATACAAATCGCACACCACCACCCTCGATAGTAATCTGTGCATCATCAACAATTACCTGCACTTCGTCCACTGATACACGCTCCAACACATAAAGGAGTTCATTGGCATGCTTGAGAGGTATGAGCATTTCACTGGATTCTTTTTTGGTCGCACCCACCACCTTTTTCTCCGCAAGCCGGAATGAATCAGTCGCGACACATATCATTCCTCCTCGATCGATCAAAATGTACACACTCCCAAGCTCTGGCCGGATCATAGAAGGTGACGCGGAATAGACTACCGACTGGATACCGTGGAGAAAATGTTCCCTCGACACCGAAAATCCTTTATTTTTTGACTCATGGGAGAGTGAAGGAAATTCTTCGTGAGGAGTTGCCTTGATGAGGTTTTTTGACCCACGAGATTCCACCAAAAGATTCCCATCACTCTCCTGTAATCCCACCATATCACCACCAATTGATCGTATTGTTTGAGAAATAATCGCCGCTGGAACCGCTACAATTCCATCTAACTCAACTTGCGCGGGGACTACAACCTCAATACCCGCTTCAAGATTGGTCCCACGAATAATTAACTGCTTGCCTGTGGCTTCTAGAAGCACACACGAAAGAACTGGGAGAGACTCTTTTTTTCCCGTAATACGCTCCGCGAGTACGATTGCATTTAGAAGTTGTTCTCGTGTTGTTTGTAATTTCATATTACTATTTAATATTTATTACTACTATTAGTGGTGTGGATACTGTGGGAAAGGGATAAATATGTATGGGGTGGTGTGTATTTTAAAGTTTAAGTGTGTTGAAAATAAAGTGCGCGAATGCGAAGAAGGTGTGAATAGGTGGCCTGGGAAAGATTTTTATCCACATAATATTTTTGTTGTCCTTTGTTGCGCGTCCTCTTTTCCACAGGTTATGCGTGGATCAATGCGCGGATGTGTTCGAGCTCCTGTTCGAGTGTGGGACTATGCTTCATCTCTTCCTTTATCTTCTCGCAAGAGTGGATGACTGTCGTGTGATCACGGCCGCCGAGTTTCTCACCAATTGATGGGTACGAGACGTTAAACTCCTCTCGTAGAATATACATAATGATCTGCCGTGGCTTCACCACTTCCTTTTTGCGGGTTTTTTCGTAGATGCTCTTCTCTGGGATCTCATAGTATTGCGCAACACGACGCACCACCTCCTCAACAGAAACTCCCCTCCCAGGTTTTACGTTGTGTTTGATCAGTGCGCGGACATCGGGCTGGGCGATGACACGCCCCTTAAGTTGTGATTTGCAAACGATCATGTTCAAGATCCCCTCCAATTCGCGGATGTTACCGCGCACGTTTTCGGCGATGTACTGGATGATGTCGTCGGGGAGCGAGAAACCATGTTGGTCTATCTTGGCTCTGATGATGGCTATTCGAGACTCCACATCAGGCTCGGGTATTTCCGCGATCATACCGCCCGCAAGTCGTCCGCGCATCCGCTCCTCGAACCCCGGCAAGAGCATCGGATGCTTATCTGACGAAAAGACGATCTGTTTATTGTTGTCGCGAAGCGCATTGAAAAGGTGGAAAAGTTCCTCCTGCGTTTTCTCGGTGCTCGCGATGAATTGTACGTCGTCCATGATAAGGACATCGTACTGCCGGTATTGATCTTTGAAACCGTTTGCGCGGCCCGCACGTACCGCGTTGATATAATCGACAGCGAAGCGCTCCGAGGTCACGTAGAGTACCTTCGTGTTCGCGCGGGTTTTTTTGAAGTGATTCCCGATCGCTTGGATGAGGTGCGTCTTGCCGCGCCCCGTTGCGCCGTAGATAAAGAGCGGGTTGTACGCAAGCCCGGGACGCTCCAAAACGGCCTTAGCGGCAGCGTGCGCGATCTCATTAAAGGGCCCCACAACGAATGTATCAAACGTGTACCGTGGATTTAGGTTGTCGCGCTTATCAATGTAAAGAGCACCCAAATCGAGCGACGCGTTCTCCGCCGTGTCACGTCGGGGCGATTTTCTGTCCTGAGTTGACACCGGGGCGCGGTGGACACTGTACTCCACGGCGCGAACAGAGCTATCGAGACCTCGGAGAGCTCGAAGAATCAATTTATGGTGCTTTTCCATCAACCACTCCTTCACAATCTTGGAAGGAACGGCGAGCTGCACGTTGCCTCCGTCGCGGCCAGCGATGTCAGTATTGCGGAACCAGGTGCGGAAACTAGCCTGCGACGTGCCGAGCTCTATCTGAACGAGCGCATTTTGCCATAATTCACGATTACTCATAAGTGGAAGATATTGCTTAGGCATTATACGCGCCCATCCGCGCCAGGAAAGCTCGCCCGCGCTGACCCCCTCTGTGCAGAAGGTGTGGATTGGGTGGGGATAATGTTCGGCAACAGGAAATGGTTTTTGGAGTCGCTGTCTGCGCGTGCTCGCGCAGCGCTGCCTCTCGGCCCGTCGGCCCGCGAGACACTCCAAAAACCATTTCCTGTTGCCTTTTGCTGTTTGGTTGCTATAGTGCGGCGCATGAAACGAACCTACCAGCCAAAGAAGCGCAAACGCGCTCGCGCGCATGGTTTTTTGGGGCGCGCCGCCACCAAAAACGGCCGCAACCTGCTCACCCGCCGTCGCCGCAAGGGGCGGGCGCGACTCTCGACCTAGATGCCGAAGAAACACCGGCTCTCGCATGCCGAATTTTCCTCCCGCGCAGGAGGACGCCGCGTCCACGGCGCTCTTTTCGCTCTCTCCATAGCCCCACTTCCCGCGGGACCGACCAAGGTCTCCTGCGTTGTCTCAAAAAAAACCGCCCTCAAGGCTCATGACCGCAATCTTCTGAAGCGCCGTTGTCGCGAAGTGCTCCGCCCCCACATAAAAACACTCAAACATCCATACGCGCTCGTCCTGCAGGCCAAAAAACAAGCCCGAGGCGCATCCTTTAGCGAGATTCGAGAAGACGTAGAGAACCTGGTACAATCCCTCGAATGATCTGGTACGTGTTCAATCTCCTTGTGTACCAGCCGCTCTACAATGGGCTGGTTTTTTTGATAGGCATTATTCCTTCCTACGATGTGGGCATTGCCGTTATCATCCTCACCATCATTGCGCGCATCCTTCTCTATCCCCTCGCACGCCGCGCTATCGAATCGCAGATGGCAATGAAAAAAGTGGCGCCAGAGATCGAGGCAATTAAGAAAAAATACAAGGGGGACCCAGCGCAGCAGAGTAAAGCGACCTTTGCCCTGTACAAAGAGCGCGGCGTACACCCTTTTGCAGGGGCCTTGGTGGGGATCGCCCAAATACCGATCCTACTCGGACTCTATTGGGTATTTGCGTGGGGCGGCCTTCCGGATGTTGACCCCGACCTTCTGTATTCGTTCGTCCACGCCCCTGCCGGCGTAAACATGGAATTTCTTGGTTTTGTAGACATGGGGGCGAGCCATAATGTCGTGCTTGCGCTTTTGGTGGGACTGTCGCAACTCACCTATATGCGCATCTCCATGGGGCCGCGCGGTAGCCAAACGCCCGCTGAAGCCGTGGAGTCTTCATTTTCGACCGACATGGCCAAGAGCTTCGATGTGCAGATGCGCTACGTGTTCCCTATCACATTTGCCGTCGTCGCCTATTTTGTAGTTGCGGCTGCACCCCTATACTGGCTGACAGCCAACCTTGCCATGATCGCACAAGAATATTTTTCGGGCCGCAGATTTTGAAAAAGCCGACATTACTCTAGCTGATGCGGCCGCATCAGCTAGAGTAATATACCGTCTCTGCGAGTTTCAGCGAAGTAGGATCATCTGTTTTTATGAAACTTTGCGCGGCTTCCCCTCAAAGAGTATAGTGCGCCGATGGCAGAAGAAAGAACGATCGAGACGATCATCGAAGAGCTCCTTGCCTCGATGGGTCATGCGGGGTCCTCTGTAGTACGGAGCGATGTTGCGGGCCAGGTAGTCTTTTCGATCAGGGGTTCGGGGGATGCGCGTGAGCTCATCGGCATGCATGGGGATACGATCCACGCGATAGACACACTGGTGAAGAAGATCGCCGAGAAACGTTCACCCTCCGATGCCATGCGCGAAGGAGAGCCGGAACGTGATCGTACCCCGATGTTCCTCGTTGATGTTGATGATTATCGCAGCAAACAGATCAAGGACCTTGAAATGAAGGCAAAAATGATGGCGGAGCGCGCTCGCTCGCTACGCTACGATGTAGAGCTCTCGCCGATGAGTGCGTATGAACGCCTCATCGTGCATACAGCACTCGCCAAGGAGCCCAATGTAACCACAGAATCTCAAGGAGAAGGTCGCAGCCGCCGTGTCGTCATCAAGTATTCGGCTACTTGATGTTTTGTAAAACGTTTAGCTTCAGGATATCCGGATTGATCTGGTAGAGGATCAGGTAGATCCCGAGGAGGAGCAGCAAGCCAAATACGACACTACCAATTATCTCTTTTGCTTTTCCCTGCGAAGCAAAGCTCCCGACACCACTCACCATGTAGATGTACCCGGCGTAGACGAGCCGCAGGACCGCGAGCATGGCGCCGACAGAGAGGGCGATGATAAAAAGCCGGTTTATATACGAGGCAAGACCGGCGCTGCCTGTATCGTAGTTAAGGACTGATTTTGCGGGATTGGGGGCGAGCGCCTTGAACACTGGGTCTGCCGCGAACACGACTACTGGTGCCGCGAACACGACCGCGAAAACAATTGTGAGGATGTATCGTCTCATAAGCGTACTATTCGGCGATACGGAGCATCCAGAGTGACTGGTCAGAGCCGTTGACGAATGCGATGTAGTTGCCCGACGGATCGATAGTGGGTTTCTGCACATCGAGTGCCTGGGGCGGCGAGTACAAGATCTCTGCCGAGCCCGTTGAGGCATCCACTTGCCACCAGGCATCTGCCGTGTGCACTTTTCCTTGGTACCAGTCGTCCATAAAATGCTGGCTTGAGATGGTGGCGGGGACGGCACAGTATGCGATCAGAGATTTTCCCGGATTCCATACACACTTTTCCGTGATCGTTTTGATGGGTAGCAGAGCGGCAGGATCTTTCCCGACCTTCGCGTAGAGCGCGAGCACCCCCCCTTGCGAAGCGCTATAAAGGAGCGCACTCTCAGAAAGATGCGGCAAGACGGTGAGACCGGGAGCAGGGCCGACGAGCGGCACGAGCACTCCCTCCTTGCGGAGCGTGTAAGCGTATCCGAGAAGGCCGTCCCCCGCGCTCTCGACTAGGGTGATCTCACCGCCCCCATATTGCGGCTGCCAGCTTACGATGGGTGAGGAAAACACCTGCTTTGGTTTGGAGTCATTCCATCCGAGAGTCGCGCCGATCACACCACGCGATACTGGATCACGTACCAAATAAAATAACCCTCCATTTTTTTGGTCCACTGCGATCGTAATAATGTTTTTGACGAGGTAATAGCCTGAGAGTACCTGTAGCGTCGTGGTGCTGGTGTTCGCTCCACCGGACCCAGCACTCGTTGTCGCATGGAGGGAGCCCACGAATGTTGTGATCGCGGCGTTTTTGTCGAGAGATCGCAGTAGCACGCCTCTTTTCCCGGGTAAAAATATTGCTTCGTACGTCTTTGGCATGAGGGTGTTGGTGAGGCGCACGACCTTTCCCTCGTGCGGGTCCGCTTCAAATATGTAGCCGCTTGCTCGTTCGGCAAAATACAGGGCCGTTGATGTTGACAGAAGCGAGGCATTCACACGGAAACCCATCCCAGCAACAGGTGCGCGGTCAACTTCCCACAATCGCTGTGGTACTCCAACGCCCGCACGAGCCGTTGATTCTGTATTCTGAACTCCGCTCTCCCCTGTGTTGGCGACGTTGGAGCCGAGAGTTCCAGTAAACGAGGGCGGCTCGGTGCCGAGTCCTCGCGCTGCGTTTGTCGCATTCGTCGACGTTGTTTGCGAGTATACAAAAAAGTACCAGCCAGCAAGTCCACCCAAAATAAGCACGATGAGTGTGGCAAGCGCATACTTCAAAATGGTTATTGTTGTTCTCATGCCTGGTTATTGTGCAATTCCCGTATGGAATATGCCGCCGGAAGATGGGGAGCCCTCCGCGCCCTGCGTACCTGCCTGCGTAGGCAGGCCTCCCACGCGCGAGAAGAACACATTCCACGAGCCCTCTCCGCGCAAAAGAAAGTTCGCGGGCGACGTGAGGAGGAGTGAGATAGCCGCGAGCCCGGAGGAATTTTCTGCATTGATCGTTATTTCGCTACCGCCGACACTTGTGGCGATCGGCTCCCCATTGACACTCCAGCGCCATGTGAGCTGCGGGTCGCTGGGGCTTACGGCGGCGGCAAAGTATGGCACGGCGGCGAAGGTCATTTCTACATCAGGGACGGTGGCCTCATCGGTCAGGGCGCTGTAGTACTCGATCCCAAAGAGCGGGTGGTTTTGGTACAGCGTCGGGACAGGATCAATGGAGGAAATAGTGATCGAAGATCCGCCATAAATGGAGCCATCCGCCGCGCTTGCCTCGACAGAAATGGTATCGGTGCCGAATAATGTGGGCGCGGGTAGGGTGACCGATGCCCTGCCCAACCCCGATACATCGCCCACCACCCGGCCGTCCCGTCGCCACGTGTACGTGATCTTGCTCTCCGGCACAGCAGTGCCGCCGGCGCCCGCGAATCGAGCAAGCGCGTGGAGGTGCACATTTGTCCCGGGCGAAGGCAGCGCGCGACCGCGATAAAAGGGCGGTACATAAGAATCCGCATCAAAAAGGAGGTCCACGGGCGAAGGGGTGGTCTCCTCCTGTACTTCAGCACCACTTGCGTTTTGGAGGTACGAGTCGATCAGGGGTGCAGTTTGTGCCGAAGCGTTTGGTGCCCATAGCACCATCGCAAGAGAAAGAAACATTCCAATGATGGAGGTCATATTGGTGCATTCACATCGGGTGGTACTGGAGGCGGCATCCCGGGCGAGGCCGGAGCGCTAGCAAGAGGAGAGCTCTGTCCTGTGGGAGCTGCCCCCACGGGAGGGAAAGAGGGCAAGGATGCGGTGGGCGCTGCGCTTGGGGGCGTTTGTGCCGGAGCGGCGGGTGCGGGTACCCTAGGAGGCGGCTCGGGCGTGGGAGCATTCATGGCCGCCAGTTCGTCTTTGGCTTTTCGAGCCGCAAGGATTTGCGATGGATCGGACGTGATGATCTGATCTTCCGTGTACGACGCAATGACCTTGATTGCGACATGCTTGAGGCCAGCGAAGAAAATTCCCTCCCCCACATCCGATTCCAGGAGTAGATACTTCTCTTCGTCTGATAGTTTGAAGGTCTGCTGCACCAGATCGACCGATGTCGGCGATTGCCGCAGAAGCATCTGAATAGATGAGTTCGTGATCATCGGTACACCGTACGGCGAGTTCAAGAAGTCGGACACGTCTTGTGTGATCGTCGAAATACCGAGATAGTATTTGCGTCCGCGCTTGGCAATGCCGAAGAGGAACGAGGCGGTATCTTCCGAGCGCATCATCCACCACGCCTCATCAATGACGAGGAGTCGTTTGCGGAGCTCCTTGCGGACCACGTTCCAGATGTGGTGCGTGATGATGTACATCGCAACGGGCTTGAGGTCATCTTCCATGTCGCGCACAGAAAAGACGACCAATTTTTTATTCATATCCACATTCGTCGGCCGATTGATGAAGCCCGACCACGTCCCCTTCGTGTATTTGGAGAGGCGCGCGACCAAGGACTCCGATCCCTCCATGCCGGAGAGAACGAGTTCGAAGTCGGAGAGGAGTGGCGGCTCGACGGCGGCAAAATTTGCCTCTGGCGATATGTCTTTGAGCGCGTACGTCTCCGTGATCGCCTTGTCGATGACGGCGTCTTCTTCTGGCGTGAGCCCGCCAAGCATGATGCGGAAAAGTCCCACCAGCGTGATGATGTTGTTGCGCAGGACGTCCGCAGGATTTTCATCCTCCCGTGGAATGGGCAGATCAAAGGGATTGATGTGGTGCTCGGATGAAAGTGAGATATTGAAATAGCGGCCGCCGACCGTTTCCGCCAGGTATTCATATTCACGCTCAGGGTCAATGACGATTACCTCTACGTCGAACATCAGCGAACGCAAAATCTCGAGCTTCGTCGTGTAGCTTTTGCCGCTGCCTGATTTGGCAAACGTGACGGAATTGTAATTCTCCAAGGAGAAGCGATCGAAGAGGATGAGCGATGAATTGTGGCGATTAATGCCATAGAGAATGCCGCGATCGCTCGTAAGGTCGAACGAAATGAAGGGGAAAATAGATGAGAGTGGCGCAGAATTGAGTTTTGTGTGCACGCTGAGCTCGTCGGTCCCCAGTGGCAGGGTCGAGCGGAAGCCCTGCTCTTGTTGGAAGAGCGCGGGACGGATGTAGACAAGCCTTGATTCGAGGATAGAGCGTACCTCGCTCTCGAGCTTGTCGAGTTCCTCGCGAGTCGCGCCGTAGATGGTGAGGTACAGACCAACTTCGAAGATGCGCTCTTGCGCTTGCTGCAGAGAGTCACGCAGGTGTTCAAGGTCGGCATACGCGGTGTCGAGCATTGGATCGCGCACCATACCCTTCCCCTCGCGGGTCGAGATCTGCGACTGCACCTCGGCCACTTTCTTCTGGAATTTGCGGAGCATCTCATTGGTATCCATCGGGTGAATGAAGAGCGAAATGTCCAACACTTTGTCCATGTTGATGATAGGGGCGAACCACCCTGTTGTCAGAAAGCGCGGGTAGGAGATGACAAAGAAAGTGCGAGCAATCTTTTCACCCAAATCGAGCTCTCGAGAATTGATCTTCAGCGCGTGTGGCGCGATCACGTCTTGCAGATCGAGCACACCCGCGCGATAGATTTCTTCTGGGAGGACGGGCAGCACCTCGGGCGCATCTTTTTTCTTGCCGAATGGAAGTAGGTCGAGTAAGGCCATAAGAATAGTTTACAGCTTTCAGCTTTCAGCTTTCAGCAAAATACGTTCACACATAGCATAAGTATATCCTGAAAGCTGACACCTGAAACCTGAAAGCTACGCCTGTAGTGGCATCGGCTTACCCTCTTCCCCCGGGTTGAACATCTTATAGAGGAGCTCGATCGCTTCCTCCGTGCCGAGCTGCACCGTGCGCACGCCTGTTCGTATCAAACCCTGCTGCACAATGCCAAGGCGCTGCTCGAGCTGAGACACCGCTTCTTCAAATGTCGTATCTTTTTGTCCCTCACTCGGTTTTTTCTTGCCGAAGGGCAAGAAAGAGGCAGCACTAGTGCCGCCGATCGAGAGCCCCGCGGGAGTGTAGGGCACGACGACGAAGAAGTTTTTTGTCATGATGTTCGCGGCTTCAGTGAAGCTTTTTACGAATTCGATGTACTCGCGGATCTGTATGCGCATGAGGTCGTCCAACTGCGCTTTGTATGCGGTCTCGAGCGTAGCCACGTACGGTCTGATGTCGAGCATGCGCGATTGCACGAGGATCTGTACGGTGAAATCGAGCGAATTCAGGAAGTTTTGGAATTGCACGATGAACGCGGTCTGTTCATCTTCTGATTTGAGCGCGAAGTTGATCGAGGAGGCCAAGAGGATCGCGCGCAAGCTGCCGTCTTTCAAGACGACGATGCCGTCGCGCACTTCTGATATCGGCACGAAGTCTTGCGTGGACCTGCTGCTTTTTGTGGAGGCGGAGGGCATGTATGAGCTGCGAGCTGCGAGCGTCGAGGTTCGAGACGAATGCAACACGCGTTTATATATTGTACTACGGGATTTCCTCGAACCTCGCACCTCGACGCTCGAACCTAGCGCACCATCGCCTCCCGCGCCGTGCGTATCGGGGCGACCACTCCACCGGAGGATCGTATATCCTCCTCACTTCCCACTCCCGAGGCGATGCGCTCCTTGATATCAAGCGACCACGACAGTTCATGGAGTTTGCTGTCGGAGAGCTTGGGGATGTAGACCGCCGCTGTGCTTGCGGGAGCCCCACTTTTGAGGGCGTGCACGTTTGAGCGCTTGCGCTCGTTGTTCCACAAGTAGAGCTTGGGGTGGAGAAAGTAGGAGAAGCCGTGTTCGAGCGCGAGGATAAAGGGGCGGCCGTTGTATTGGAAAAAAGCGAGTGCAGCAGCCAATCCAGCGATCGCTGCGATAAAAGGCGCTGCGACAATAAGAGGTAGGACGCGCCACAATATATAGGCCGAGCCCACGCCACCAGCGAGGTAGACGAACTGCCGGAATGTAAGCGGCCCGAAGATCTTATCCTCCACTTCGATGAATTGGGGTATTTGAAATTGCATGGCGAGCAGCGTCGAGCTGCGAGCGTCGAGGTTCGACAGAAAATACAGAATACAGGTACTACCGCAGCTTCTCTATCATAACATGCAACATTTTGCTGACTTCCCGTAAAAGTGACTCAACAGTGGACTCGTCTTTTGTGTACCCAAGCTGCTTACTTATGAGTATTTGTGTTTCGAGTTCGGCTGCCGATCCATACGACATATGTAGAAAATGTGCGTAATCCTTGCGTGTCCCCCGATTTCGTCCTTCCGCGATGTTTGATGGAATAGAAACTGCCGCCCTGCGCATTTGATTGCTGATACCGTACATTTCTCGCGGCGGAAATGTGTCGGTCAATTTATATATTTCAACAGAAAGCTGGACCGCTTTTTGCCAGACGATGAGATCGGTATGTGATTTTGCTCGTGTTTCCATATCTTGGTCTGTCTGCATTTTCCTCGCACCTCGAAGCTCGACGCTCGAACCTACCGAGAGCAGGTCGGCTAGCCGACCTGCTCTCGGTACGGATCGCCTTCAATGATCTTGCGCGCGTGGCTTGGTTCTTGTGCGGTGTACAACTCCGAGATCGGTGCGCGCACGGCTTTTCCTTCAGGAGGTGCAGAAGGCGGCGTGGCCGGAATCACAGCACCTGGAACCTGTAACCTAGAACCTGGAACCTGCCCCCCATGCTCCCGCATCGCCTCACCGATACCACCCGCTTCTTCTTTCTGAACAGTCGGATCTTCCAATGACCGCTCCAATTCCTCCCGAATCGGCTCGAATACGATTTTCGATATATCCGCGGCGAGCATACGCGCCACTTCGTCGGAGATTTCAAGGTCTTTTTTGAGATTGTCCGCCAGCTCTTCAGGCCGGTGGACACCGAGCAAAGTCAGCATCACGTCATTCTCGAGTATCTCCCATTGATCGAGATGCAATTTGTTGGTATCGGCAAGCTCACGTAGGCGCTTCTCCACATCTGCCGACGTGATCGAATCCTGCACAACCTTCGGCAGCTCTTTGAACCGCGCCGCGAGGCCCTGCTTCATCTCCTGCTCATTCATTTCGACATCCATATTATGTTGTTCCCGGTGTTGGTGGAGGCGTCGCAGGTGTTTCGCCCTCCTCTTTCAATATTTGCGCCAAGTCTCGTGTGACGCGTGCGCTCCTCGTGTTCTTGGCACGGTATATCTTTTCTGCCGCCGTGCCAGTACGCTCCTTATTTCCAAACCACGTCTGCCGCCGCCCAATTTCGTGCGCCACAGCGGCACCACCCTCAATCATTGCATCTCTAATCTTTTTGCCAGCGTCGTCCGCCGCCGTTTTTAAGTCTGCTTCGAATTTTCTACTATCCCCTTCCAATCTGGTCACTTCTCCCTCTGCCTCCCTGCTCCGTGTCCTTGCCTCGTTGGCCTGCGTGGTAAATACGTCAACATTTCTTTGGTCCTCGCCGATATTTGCCGCAGCCTTTATAGCATCGTTTTTCATCGCTCTTTCGGTGATGCTTTCCCGAGCCGCCTTTATGCGAGCTTCTTCATGGCGCATGTCGCTCTCCCGAGCGCCCCGTGATTCCTGTAGTTGCTTGCGCAGTGTCTCTTGCTGTGCTGGGTCCCTGCTGATTTGGGTGACCTCGCGCTCGATTTCAGCACGGATTGTTTCAATCGTTTGCTTCTTGGCCTTCGCATCGTCAATTTCAGCGTGATCGCGCGTATAGTCAGGATTACCGCGCGTTGTGTTGATGAGTTTTTCATCTCGAGCCGCTAGTGCATTATTACGTTGCTCCTCGGCGTGTGTGATGCTCTGCTTTGTCGCTGCTGCCGTAATGCGCGCCGCATCCAATGTAGTCTTCATCTGTTTTTTCCTATCCTCCGCTTCTTTGTACACGCGTTTCTTCTCGTCGTCGCGCGCGTCGTCCAGATCCTTATTGCTCGGCGCTACGCGCGCTGCGATTTTCGCCGCCGCTTCAGCTTGTGCCTTTACCGCGCCAGCGTAGCTCTTTGTGGCTTTAGCCGATTGGCCCGTGAGAAAGCCTTTTATGCCGATGACATCGGTTACTGCTTTCGCCGCACCAGTGTCCATCACGTTCATGCGACTATCGGCGGCTCTGCCGTAGCGTCCAGCGGCGCGTGCGAGACCAGCAGCTTTTTGTGCCTCACGATTGTATGCCCGTTTCTGTGCTGCCGTGACTTGAGGGAGCGTGGCGAGTCGATCACGCGATCTTTTGAGCGCCGCCCCGGCGAGTTCCTCGGATTTTGCAAAACCACGTCCGACAGTTTGCCGCAAACCGAATGCCGCGAGGCGGTTCGCCATGCCGACGGGCGCAAACGCGGCCATGGAGGCCATGCTGAATCCTGCGATTTTGCTGGAGAACACGCTTGAGATTCTAAGAGAGATGAAAAGTATGCCGACCACTACGACGTATGCAAAGAGGGCGTCTAGATTAGTGACGTCAGGGTTTGTAAGCAAGTCTCCGAGGCCGCCCCCACCCGACTGTGCTTTTACGGCCTCACCGACCTTGAGCGATATCCACAGAAAGAGCATGAGAAGCGGTGCAAAAACGGCACACCGAATTAGAGACGACCACCACGTCTTCCACCCATACGAGCTCGTCTCCCATGTCGGGACAAGGTAGCTCGCGAAGGCGATTGATGCGGTAAACATGAGAAAGAGGAGGAGCAGCGCACGGGAGGCGAGGAGAAAACATCCGTAGAGCAACACGATCGCGGCGACTAGGAGAAATGTTGCTGCGACCAGGCCGTGTAGAAGGGCTAGCCATCCGTTGGCATCCGCGTAGTTATTTTTTGAGCTTCCGAAAGCACCGTTGGAAAACGCTCCATATGCCTTGGTTACGCTATCGACGCCCATAAATTGTATGAATTTTCCAGACACCCCTGATTGAGCGAATTGGGTTACACCGATACCAGTCGGGGCATCTGGGCTAGCGTCTGCTAGTTTTGTTGCTGTATGGAATTGCGACGCGGTGAAATTGGAGCCATCAATTATGAGTTTGGTAAAAAGCAAACTGAAATTAATAAGCACTGCGATCACCAAGACGCGCACCACCATCTTTTTCTGTCCGTATTCCGTGAGTCCGAGGATGAGCGAGATAGCGACGAAGACGAAGATGCCGATTATCAGAATATTGGCGATATCCCGAAATGCTCCCCAAGCACCATCGACAGCTGTTTTTACTCCGCCACTATAAAACCATCCGCTGAAATCGAGAACGGTATGATCTATAAGCACATTAAACAAAAGTCCTGCGATGCCAAGCAACCAAGCCGTCACCGTGACGAGAGCAGTTCCAATGATAACGCTTATCATTCTCCCCCAACAGACAATATCAAGTTTGTCCGTAAAACTCGCACAAGCATTACCGGGAGCAGCTTTGTTGATCGAAAGCTTTGTACCGGGCGGAGCTTTGAGTGGCGTGATTACTCCACCTGTCGTCTGTTTTCCTACGGTTCCGTCAGGTAGAGCCACTATATCTCCATTACTATCCATGCTTAACTCAAGAGTAACGGCGCCGCCCAGCCCAAGGGCGCCACCTGTCACAGTACAGGTATAGCTTCCGTCTACATTCGGAGTCACCTTCGAGCTTGTAACGGTACCTGGAGAGGCCCAATTAACCCAGCCAGCTATGGTGGCGAGAATATTACCCCTGTATCCTTGGTTTTCAATTCTGGTGCAGGCGTCGTCAACTGTGGCAGCGCGCGCCACACCGGTAAATAGCGGAGCGCCACTGAGGAGCAGTGAGAGCGCAACTGTGAACAAGATTTTTTTTGGGATTGACATATGCTATTTCCACTGCGCTATCCACAGATCGAGCGTCGTTTGCTGCGCGGTGGTGGGCGTGACGCCGGCGGTTGTCGGGACGTTGCACCACCCTGTCGCGCTTGCGCCGTCCCACGCTATTGCTCCGGTGTTGCCGCTCGAGTCGTCGCCCGCCCATATATGGTAGGTCTTGGGAAGGAGGCCTGTCGTGGTATCAAAGAGCGCTGTATTCAAGTCGGTCGCCTGCTGGGTCGCTTTGTCGAGATCGGGCTGTGTGTGGAGAAGCCCCTGCGCGACGAGCTGGTCGAGCTGATTGAGCGCGCTCTTTTGGATATCCACCGAATTCGTATTCTGCACGTCGCCGATCAGAGTATTGATCGCATCGACGGATTCATTTGATGTTTTCACGTTTGCGATCACCACATCCGAGAGCGGCTTGATTTGTGCGTCCACGATCGGCTGCGAGAAGGCCGTCGAAGTGGCGATAACGAGTACAGAGCCGTCGGTGCCGGTGCAAGAAACACCCGTCGAGGTAGACGAAGCGGTGGTACTACACACTTTGTCGATGACAAGATTCCAGCAAGTGTTTTCAGCGGCGCGCAACTGTCCTATGGCGGCAGTAAGATCACTCGCCATGGTATTTTGTGCCTTTCCGTAATCCTGCTCGATCGTGAGCGCGGGGCCCAAGATGGTCAAGGCGATGTTGGTAATCGCTTGAATGAGGCCGGTCGAGGCCTCCTTTGTCATCTGCGAGAGATAGGAAGGCTGGCCGCCCTGCGAGGTACTCATCGAAGCGAGGCCGCCGGTTGCGGCACTCAAAACGCGATTGGCAGCTCCCGCGAGGAGCGGCCCCACCATCTGCCCGATGTCATTGGCGTTTTCGAGCTGGCGATAGCCGGAGGTGATCGCCTGTCCCGCGATGGTTTGTGTGAGTATGCCCGGAGTGAGGACGTTGCCATAAGCATCGAGGATCGGGTTGAAGCCCAGTCCCCAGCCTGCTTGCGTGCGCCATGCGTCTTGCTCTGCGGCCGAATTGGCCTCGAGTTGGTTTCGCGCCATCTCTTCGACAAAGATCCGGTCGCACGCGGGATTAGTGAGAGAAAATATCTGAGCGAAGATACCGGTCTGTTTTGGACATGCAAGCGACATCTGTGGTGCCTGTGTCCTCTGTGCGTAGGTGCGTTCGAGTGAGATTTGCACCGCGTTGCGATAATCTTCACTGATCTCGTTTGTGACGGTAAAGAATGAGGCGGTGCGTGCTTTGTCACCCGCCTGGAAATTTTCCTGCCGGAAATTCCGCACAAAGATCGGATTGCCATTGTTGCCAGTGTTTACCCTCGTGAGCTCCGCCTGGATATACGCACTCGATGCCGCTTCTCGTATTTTGACGGTCGCCGGCCGCAAGACGCATTCCTTGTACACAAGGTAGCCGGTATTTAAGGTGACCGCTTTGTCAGAAACGGGGACGAAGGTGCCGCCCACAGAGTTGAACGAGGCCGGACCGAGCGCATAAGCACCCGTTTGGTTGCAGCCCAAGATACCGTCTTGCTGCAGCTGGGCGTGGGAGAGCAGCGGCACGGCGAGTGCAAACATAGTGGAGAACACTACGGATATGGAGAGACGTCTACTCATGATTTTTGATGAGCTGCGATGTAGCTCGCAAAGGTATTTAATGCAACGACCATGTCTCGCTCGGCGTCGTTGTATGTCTGCAGGAGCGCGATGACGGTGATCGGATCTTCCGGGTTATCGGCGAGCGCTTTCAGGGTCGCCGAGAATTGTTCCATAGCATTCAAGACGCCTATGTGCTGTGCTATGGCATCGCTCGGCACAGCGACCTTCGAAGCTGCGCGCGCTGCCCGCTCATAATCCCCAGCCGCAGAGCGCAATTGGTCTAGATACTTTGTTTCACCCGTTTGCACATACGCGGAGAAGATCGCGATTTCCGGTGTTGTATTTTTCGACAGTGGCGCAAGCGCGGCGCGTAGGTCAGCTTGGTATCGTTGAATACGCGCGGGCGACACGTCCTCTACTATGGAGATGTCGAGTATGGAAAATGTCTTGTACGACAGGGGTGCCTTGAGAGATGGGGCAAGCTGCGCCGCAACCGCGGCACCTGTTTCCTTGGTGTAGGTGCCATTCTCCTGCAGCGCCGCGTACTGCGCAGCAAGCTCGCCGATGACCTGAGGCGCGAAATTGGAGAGGTCGTTCGCGTCAAGCGCGACCGCGTTCGACGCGGTGGGATTCTCTTGTGCGCTTGCAACTGTCTGAGCAATGGGAATTGGATTTGACGCCACGACCGCGTTTGAAGTGAGATTCCAGACTATGACGCCAAAAAGTACAACGACAGCAAGCGTGGCGGTAAGCGTGATGGGAGTCACCCCCACACCAAAAAGGCCGCCACCAGACGCGCGTTTGTCTTCCACGCTGGAAGTATAACAGCTGGAAGCCGTTAACTTTTAGTTTCGATGTCAATTATGTGTTTTTCAGCGGCTCGCAGTTGGAAGCTAGAAGCTAGAAGCTAGAAGCTGGAAATGCGAGAGCAAGCTAGGATTTCGAGAGTGAATTTCCCTACATTGACGCTACACACTGCCGGTGTGTATAATCGGCGGCATGAAAAGCGACACGTACCAGCGAGTTAATATCAGCTTGCCCAGCACGACGCTCAAGCGTATAGACACCATTGCCGAGCACGGTAATCGCAGTCGGCTCATCGACACGGCGGTCAATTTTTATATCAAACAGCAGAGCCGTAAGATGTTGGAGGAAGCGATCAAAGAGGAATCAATACTGTGGCGAAAGCGTGATCGCCAGATTGCCGAAGAATGGGCACGACTCGATGATCCATGGCCAGAATATTAGAGCCGAAGCGCGGCGAGGTGTACGTCGTCGATTTCGATCCGGCTGTCGGGGCGGAGATCAAAAAAACTCGGCCCGCAGTTGTATTACAAAATAATGTTGCCAATAAGTACGGAGCGGTTACCATTGTCGCTGCCATAACGTCTTTTCGCGGCGACAGATTTTATCCGACAAAAATCAAGGTAGTAGAGGGAGAAGCCGGCCTCGATAAAGATTCAGCCGTAATGCTCAATCAGCTGCGCACCGTCGACAAAACTCGTCTGGGCAAAAAGTTGGGGATGCTGGACGCAGACACAATGGGAAAAGTCGATCTCGCGCTGCAAATAAGTTTGGGCTTGGTTGAATGATCAAAGGGGGCTGAATTGAAAGGCGCTGCCCGGATCGCTCGCACTGAATGTCACACCATAGATAGAGAACACTTCGACGAGCGCGACATAGCTGCTGGTGTATGAATCCGCTGCTACGTCGTACGTTTTCATCGCTTCCACGAGCAGGCTATCACTCCCGCCTGCCGCGATGACCGCGAGGAGCTCTTTGCCAGCGTCTTCGTATGCCTTCGCCAGTGCCTGGTTGGCAGCGGCAGCAGAGTTTGGCACATCACGGAGAGCAGCGAGTGATTGCCCGGCAGTTTGCATATCTCGGGCAATGGATTGTGCGCTGGCCACTTTGGACGTGTTGGCGCGGTCGGCAAGCCAGGCCTTCAACACCTCTGCCATATCGGTGTGGGCGTTGGTGAAAGCGAGCACGATGCTGCCTGCTGCGTTGCCGTATGTATAGAGCGCCTGCTGCGTGACAGAGCGCGCCTTCGGGGCCGGAGTGGTGGTGATGCCAGAAGGTACGAGTGAGTAAACATAGTTCAATAGTTGGTCGCTTTCAGTCGGTACTGTGGGCGCAGACACATTGGTGCCCAAGAGGCTGGCCAGGGGATTTGTATTAATAGGAAGAGTCGTCCCCTCGGAAGCATTCGTTTGGCCGATGGGGATCGCAACGTATGGTGCACTGCCTGTGGAGCCCTGTTCGATAGGCGTAGGCAACGGCGGATTCGTAAGCGGATTCCCGCCCACGATGCCGGGATTGACGACTGTATTGCCACTGGAGAAAGAAATAGATTCCACATTCGTGGCCATAGGAATGTTTTGGTTGCGTACCAGGAGGATCATGGCGATGAGCACGATCCCAGCGCCAGCAAAAAGGAACGAGTATGGGTGTTTGCTGATCAACGTCATACGATTGTAGTACAATTATGTCATGAAATCTTTGCGGCGCGTTGGCACGAGTGCTTTATTGATCACCCTGCTCTCAATGCCGCTTTCGGCGGCCGCGGCCAATGTGTTTGGGGGCAGGGTAGGCGCATCGTTTCCCTGCTTCAATGTGGCGATCTGGACTACAGTGGGCGCCCCGCGCGGCGGCCTTTATATCTGGACACCAGCGACACGCACCTACCCCTACGGCCGCCCCGCTTCTGGTAAGTGGGTACTCGGCCTCTACGGCATTCCGTATTTCTGCATCGTCTGGATCGCACCCCTCTTCGTGCTTCCGGGTATCTCTATGACGATGGTCGGGACCAGCCGGTAAGAATCTGATCGGTTAGCATTTGTTCCTATTTTATCGCGGCCGCGATAAAATAGAGACATCAATTTTCCTGCAGTGTAGCCGTCAGACATTTCCAGCCAGCGAGCGCAACGTCCTCTGCGCGCACCTTTTCGGAAATTTCGCATTTTGCGAATGCTGCAGAGACTTTTTCCTTATGAAACACACGTGCAAGGTTGCCAGCGAGCATCTTTCGCTTGCTCGCGAAGCCCGCGCGCACGACTTTGAAAAAATCACCTTCGGAAATTTCCGTGAAAAATACTGTTGAAATGTTTTCTATGACGAGAATAGCAGAATCCACCGAGGGTGGCGGCGAAAAATGTTTGCGGTTCACGCGGGCAACGATCTTCGGTGTACCGTACGCCTTTACCGAAAGCGAAAGAATGCTCTCTTTTTCAGCCACAATACGTTGCGCCACTTCTTTTTGTACGAGTAGTGCCATCGTGCGCGGCTGATGCTCTGCCGTCAAAAAAGCACGAACAATCTCGCCGGTGATGTAGTACGGAATGTTCGCCGCGAGCACATATTCCCCTTCGATGTTGCGTAAGCCAAAATTGCGCACGTCGTCGTTCACGATCTTCAAGGTGCCGCTCACGACTTGTTCGCTGAATTTTTCTTCCAGAACGTGCACCAATGTTTCATCTTTCTCTATCGCGATAACGCGCGCTCCGGTCTTGAGGAGCGCTTCGGTGAGTATTCCCTTGCCCGGGCCTATCTCAATCACGGTGTTCCCTGTGCCGACCCCCGCCGCGTGCGCGAGCTTCTGCGCGTAGGCGAAGTTTTTGAGAAAGTGCTGACCGAGTCTTGCGCCCTTACGCCCCATACTCATCGGATGATGTCCTCGTATTCGAGGAGCGAACGTTTCCGCTGTTGCACCTCGACGAGTCGCGGGTCCACGTCGTCGAGGAATTCTGACGGAAGGGTAAATTCTCTCGTCCCGTATTTCATGCGCTGCGCAGCATACGTGAGGTATACCAGCTTCCGAGCGCGTGTAAGAGCAACATAAAACAAACGACGCTCCTCTTCGTCGTCGCGCTTTTCGCTACTCTCATGCATTGAGGGAAACAACCCTTGTTCGAGGCCCGTGATGAATACCGCATCGAATTCAAGCCCTTTCGAAGCATGTACCGTCATCAGGGTCACCGCTTGCTGCTTTTCTTCGAGCTGATCCTGGTCGCTCTGGAGCGCTGCTTCCTCGAGAAGCCGCTCGATCCCCAAGGGCGGCGCGTCTCCATCGAAGCGAGCCGCAAAATTAACAAGCTCGCGGATATTATCCATTTTTTCTTTCCCGCTTGCCCCGAGTGAAGTCGAGGGGTCATCAGAGTCTTTATACATTTTTTCCATACCCGATGCCTCGACGGCGAATCGTACCGCTTCGGAAGCTGGCAACATTTCTACTCCCTTTCGTATCGCTTCAAGCGTCGCTCGGAATACTGCGACTTTTCGCTGTGCTGCAGCAGGCAAACTCGCGTCTTCTCCCGCAAACATTTTTTCCAGTGTAATCTTTCCGATGCCACGCGATGGTACCCCTACGATGCGCAACAGATCCACGCGACTTTTTGGATTGAGGCTTGCGCGTAGGTACGAAAGTGCATCCTTCACCTCCTTGCGCGCGAAAAAGCGTGTCCCCAAGACGCGATACGGCAGTCCCTGGTGGAGCATCGCTTCTTCCAATGCTCGCGATTGGAAATTTTCTCGATACAAGACCGCGATCTCATCTGGGCGTGTGCCCGCTTGCATCAGCTCGACCGACATTTGCGCCACGAACCATGCTTCGTCCATCTCGTTTTGCGCTCCGTAGAGTACAAGCGGCTCTCCCGTGGCGTTGTCGGTAAAGAGAGTCTTCGGTTTTCGTCGCATATTCTTCTCGATCACGCCGTTGGCCGCTTTGAGAATGGTGCGTGTGGAGCGATAATTTTGCTCTAGCGTCACGACCTTGGCACCGGGGAACGCTTCTTCGAATCCCAGCAAGTGTTCGAGGTCGGCGCCGCGCCATGAGTAGATGTTTTGGTCGGTATCACCCACGACGCAGATATTTTTCTGCGCTCCCGCGAGGAGTCGCGCGATCTCGTATTGCACGCCATTTGTGTCTTGGTATTCGTCGATGGTGATATAGCGCCAGCGATTTTGCAAACGGTCGAGCACCTGCGGAGAATTGCGCAGGAGCGTGAGTGTGCGCAAAAGAAGATCGTCGAAATCGAGTGCACCTTCCTCTTCGAGCGATTTTTCGTACACTTCCCAGACCGGAGCGAGCGCGCGCTCCCGAAAATCGCTTGCTGCATCTCCGAATTCGCGCGCCGATATGCCCCTTCCTTTTTCGCGGGAGATCGCTGAAAGAGCCGCGCGCGGCGGGAGCTTATCATTCTGTGCGTCGAGGATTCTTTTCAGTGCTTTCTGGCTGTCATCGCGATCCCAGATCACAAAATTACGCGGCACGCCTGCCTCCTCCGAAAATTCCCGCAAAAGTCGCACGCCGAGCGAGTGAAAGGTGGCGACCAAGGGGACCCCTCGGCCGCTTGGGATGAGCGCGCGGACTCTCTCGCGCATTTCCCCCGCTGCCTTATTGGTAAAAGTGACCGCGAGGAGATGATGTGCGGGCACACCCTGCTCTATGAGATGAGCGATCCGGTGCGTGATCGTCTTGGTCTTCCCCGCACCAGCGCCAGCCACGATGAGCAAAGGTCCCTCACCATGCAAAGCCGCCTCCCGCTGCCGTTCATTCAATCCTTCGAGGTATTTCACTGGCGAACTATACCTTATCGAACCGAGCGGAGCGATTCAGAAGAAAAAATTGACGCAATACATTAAATTAAATACTATTGTCAATGTTCGTCAACAAAATATGGCCTTACCTCAAACAATGGCGCAAAATATAGCAGAAACATTGGCCCATATTGGCCTCCACCACTCGGAAGTGACCGTCCTTCTTGCGCTCCTTGAATCGAATACCACAGAGCGCGTTTCGTTGCTGTCCAGAAGGACAAAAGTGAACCGCATCACGCTCTATCCCATCCTGCGATCTCTGTCCGAACGCGGGCTGGTGAGTTCTGTCGAGAAAGGCGGCGTGCTGGTCTGGCGCGCCATCAAACCGAGCTTGCTCGTGGACTATATAGAGCGAATGCAGGAAAAACTTGCAAATGACATTGGAAAAATGCGCGAGATCGTTCCTTTCATGGAAGCGAAGAGTGCTGGGAGAGAGCGCAAATATCCATCCATTCAATTCTTTGAAGGACCCGAAGGGATCAAAAAAGTGCTCACAGACACCATCACTGGAAATCCGTCAAAAACGATTTACGGTTTCAGTGGCACCGATGCAACGTATAAACTGATGGGCCCGTGGGTGCGCGATTACATCAAGCGCCGAGTGGCCAGTGGTGTGAAGCGCTATGAGATAGCGACAGGGACGCCGACGTCGCGAGAATCGCAGGCGCGGGACGCACAAGAAAATCGCCGTACGCATATCTTGCCGCCCGGTTACCCATTTGAAGTAGAAATGTCCACGTACGAAGATAAGGTCCACATTATATCTTTTGCAGAAGACTATCCCGTCGCCGTGCTGATCCAGGACGAGAAAATTGCGCAAGTAATGAAGTCGCTTTTCCAATATATCGACAAGAGTTTGGAAAAAGAAGCAGCCAAAGAATTATCCGCAAGCAAGGCGTAATCGTTGTTAAGGATTGACGACAATTTTCTTGTTTTGTTCAGTATTTTGTTGCAAAAAATAGAAAGGCCCTAGACCTTTGAGAGCTCACCCAAGTTCAGCAATGGAGTACCGTGATGATCAAAGCAGTGCTTATGCACGGCCCGGCAGCGTCGTGGTGGCACGGGCCATCTGCACTTCCCTCACTCGCAGCAGTAATGGAGAGAGATGGCCACCATGTAGTTCAGCGCTACGGGCACATCATCGGCACCGAGTATATCTTGCGCATGCACGGCAAAGCGGAGATCGACCGCGCGCTTGCAATATTCCGCGATCCGCAGAGCGACATTCTTGCCCGCCATGATGCCGGAATGACTTTCGAGCGCGTTTCCAAAGGCATCAATACGCCTCACAAATTCGCAGTCGAGAGCAACAATGTCCTCTATGTATCGAAGTGTCAAGACGGGACGATCGAAGGTGCGCTCGCAGGGATCAAAAACCGTGAAAGCGATCTATGGTACCCCTACTTCGCAGAGGTGGAGATTCCATTGGCTCTGAAGCTCCGCCCTCATCTCTATGGGATCAGCATCGCGGACGAGCGACAGTTCATGCCGGGAATCATTCTCGCCTCAATGGTGAAAGAGGCTCTCCCAGGATGTCTCGTCGTACTGGGCGGCAACTATTGGGCGCGCGTGATTGATGCGTTCAAGTTGCCAGCGTTCGCGAAGTTCTTCGACTACTGGGACGCAATCGTGTACCGCGAAGGATACCGGCCGCTGCAGGAGCTCGCAGCAACGCTCGATCCTTCAAAAGCAAGCGGCACGACCTGGCGGCAGGGCAATAAGGTCGTGGTCAATCCGCCAACGAAACGACCAGTCAGTTTTGAAACCCTTCCGCCGCCGATTCTCGACAATCATGTTCGTCCGTTGTCGCCGGAAACCGCGGTTTCCATGTACACAATGCCCGGGTGCTTGGAAGAGTGCGGCTTCTGCGATATAGGCGGAGGAGGCGATGATTTCGGCTCGCCCAAGCAGATCATGCTGCGATCTATGACGCCGCGCAGAGTAGCGGAACAAATCGCGAAGATCAAAGCAGCACGGGTGGACTTTTCCAACGAAATGCTTCCGATCGCTTGGCAACTTGCCCTCGGTCGGGCGCTGGAAGGGATCGGCCATACCGCTACGTGGCAGTGCTATATGACGATTACCGATGCACTCACTCGACCGAAAGTCTGCAAGGACCTCTACGACGCCGGATGCCGGGCAGTGCAACTCGGTCTCGAGAGTCTCTCACCCGATACGCTCACGCGTGAGAACAAGGGGTGGAATACGCCGAGCAACTACGGCACCATTCTGAAGAACCTTAAAGAGGTCGGTATCCAGACGCACGTGTTTATCATCGTCGGGACTCCGGGTGAACCTTTGCATCAGAGTCTCGCGTGGCTGGCGTTCCTGGAAAAGTACGGGGAATACATCCTGACCATCAAAGTTGGACGGTATCAGGTGTCCCGGCTCTCTCCGGATACGCGAGAGAATAAACACAGCGAGTGGATTGAGATCTTGCCCGACACTCATCCATTGCGGCTCAATCGGGACTTCAAGTACCTTCACACTTCGCGTAGGGCAGTCTTTGCACTTCGGGATATTCTCGAAGAGGCGTGCAGGAAGCATAAGCATTTCGGTCCCACCTCGAGAACGCCATGGTGGGTCAACCGCGGACGCTATCGTTGGGCAGATTTCGATCGCATGGCGGCGGTCTTGTCGAAAGTGTGGCAAGCGCCATCGGTCCCGCATCTGGATCGGGTAATCTCGCGGACGAACACCATCGTCAAGGACGAGCTGGGCATAGACCCTGCCTTTCGCACCTTCGACGATGTGGTGGCGTTCGGGCGCACCTTGCTCTAAAACCCGAGCCTGACCGGATGGACAGGTGGCCTCGCATCCGCGGGGCCCTTTTTTTCATGAATTGACAAACTCGCTATCCACTCGTCGAACGGATATACGGTTGACCGCTCCTTTGATGAGAGTACAGTGAACGCAGCGATGGCGGACTTTCATTCCCGGTTCATATCCATTTTATGGAGGATTTGAGCCAAAATTCAGACATTACCGCACACCCATCGCTTAGAAACGGCTTTAAACCAGGACGTATCAGAGATAGCACATTTTAGACGTGTTTTCTCCGCGTTGAGGCTGAAAAGCCGTTGAAACGGCATATTGCATATACACCACACGAACCCGATCTGGGCTCAAAGCCTCGCCAAAGGAGGGGCTGGCGTCCGGTGAAGGCGAAAAAGAGCACTCTTTACCGCGCTGGCGCGGTAACCTTTATCTCACTCCTCCTCCTGGCAGGGGCACTCTTGCCGGCACAAGTGCGTGCCGGCATTTTTGCTGATTTCTTTGCTGCGATTACAGGCACGGCAGATGCGAAGACGGAAGCTTCTGACAGCGTTGATAATCTACAGACCTTCGCCTTACCGCAACCTGCGATGAACATTGATCCGACGCCTGCCCGAGGTGGAGGCAACATAACCATCGTGGATAGTTCTGCGCTCTTACCGCAAGAAGGTCCCGCGGGCACGATCGCCGACATTGAGAAACCGAGCAACGGCACGATCACTCGCTACATCGTTAAATCCGGCGACACTGTTTCCACCATCGCGGAGCTTTTCGGCGTTTCGCAGGGCACCATCCTCTCCGCCAACGATCTCGGCAGGGGATCCACAATAAGGGTCGGTCAGGAACTCATCATCTTCCCAATCACCGGTATTCCCTACACAGTGAGATCTGGTGACACTATAGCCTCCATCGCGAAGCGCTATGGGGGAGACCCCACCGAAGTCGCGAACTACAACGGTATTGATGACACGACACTTGTAGTCGGCAGCGAGATCATCATTCCCAATGGCGAAGTACCCGCGACCGCAACGGTAGCCAAACCAAAATCGACCGTCAAAACTTCAGGCAAGAGTGTGGCATCACGCGCGGGCATTGCAAAGGAGCCCGCGCATGGCGTGGGCGCGCGCGGCACCGCTTCCGAAAACGCCTACTACGTCGCTCCTCTTGCAAACTACATCGAGACGCAGGGCATTCACGGGTACAATTCTGTCGACCTGGGCGCACCGAAAGGCACGCCAATCGTGGCATCAGCCGCGGGCGACGTGGTGGTCGCGCGGTCGGGCGGGTGGAATGGCGGATACGGCAGTTACGTCGTCGTCTCGCACGACAACGGCAGTCAGACCCTCTACGCGCACATGTCGAAGGTGGCCACGTACGATGGCGCCACTGTCACGAAGGGTCAAATAATAGGCTACGTAGGGGCAACAGGCCTTGCGACCGGCCCGCATCTGCATTTCGAAATAAGAAATGGGATCAGGAACCCATTCTAGCGTCGCATTTGCTGGCATCTCGCCATGTGCTAACATAAGTTAGCCATGACCTTGCGTGCGGACGTTGTCGTTGATCTCCAATATGGAGATTGCGGAAAGGGCAAAGTAACCCACTATCTCGCCCGTACCAAGAAATACACCCACGTCCTTCGATACAACGGCGGCTCCAACGCCGGCCACACCATCTTCCACAAAGGCAAAAAATTCATCACACATCAAATACCCGCTGGCGTGTTTTTCGGCATTCGCTCCGTCATCGGCTCCGGCTGCGTCGTATCAGTCGAGCAATTTTTCAAGGAAATAAAAATGCTCGAGGCGGGCGGCGTGCGGACCAAGGGGAAAATATTTATTGCCACCAACGCGCATATCATCACAAAGGCCAACAAGGCGGAAGATAAAAAAGGCGGCGGCAAGATCGGGACGACCGGCAGTGGCAACGGCCCCGCCTACCGCGACAAATACGGCCGCACAGGGCTTCGTGCTGAGCACGTCAAAAGGTTGAAACCATACTTGATCAATCTCTATCAAGAATGGTATGGCGGACGGAATGTGAATATTCTTGCAGAGGGCGCGCAGGGATTCGGTCTCGACATTGATTGGGGCGACTATCCCTTCGTTACCTCCTCACATTGCACCACCGCTGGCGCGCTCTTGAATGGATTGCCGCCCTCCGCGGTACGCGATGTGTGGGGCGTTGCAAAAATTTATGAAACATACGTGGGCAGCAAAAAATTCCAGCCCAGAGGCGCGGTGTTCGACCAGATCGGCGATATCGGCGAAGAATACGGCGCGACCACTGGCCGCCGAAGGCAGGTCAATTGGATGAACATGCAAACCCTCGAGCGAGCGATCCGCATGAACGGCGTGACTCACGTGGTATTCAACAAAGTAGACGTGCTCCGCACCATCGGGCAGTGGGCCATTATCGACAATGGCAAGGTAAAAAAGTTCAATAACGAAAAAAGTATGCAAGATTTCATCCTCAGGCGCCTAGCGGCCGTAGGTATCAAGAAAAATCGAGTCTTCTTCTCCGAGAGCAAAGAGCGGATTTGATGTCGGCTCAACCGTATATTACAGTCCTCAATTCGTCTACCAGCGCTCCAACAGCGTTAGCCTGTTCTTGTGTTGTAACGCCGTTTCCGATCCGCTGATTGATGCGCTGCACAACATTATTGAACCTCGCGATTAATTCGGGATTGGTGGCGGCAATCACGGCTTCCGCAATAACCGGCTTATGATCGAATTTATCAAGCCGCATATATTCTTCATACGTATGGACGGGTGTTATTTGTGAAAATAATTCCGGCTCATCAATCATAAGTTTTATTGCAGCGACGGCATTAAAAGAATCGCCAGGAATGCCACGCCCTCCAACGAATATCCGTGCCTGTTGCTCAGGCGTTTGCTCGGCGCTCCTTTCGATGCCTTTCATATGATTATGAAAACATGTGCAGAAATTAGTGCAAGTGCACGAGTCAAAGCTCCCGCCCGCGGTACTGCCGTGCTTCCATCACGAGGCGGCGTCTGCGGCTATTTTCCAGATGCCTTTCTCACGAAACGCCGGTATGTTTTGCCGGCGTGCGGCGTTGGAAAGTGCCGTGGCAGACTTCTTGCTTCGTTTTGCGTAGTCCGACAGGCGGATTATTTCTGCTCCCCGGATGTACGCGATGCGCTTGTGGAGTGATTCAGTGAGTGCGAGCGTGAGTACTCTTTCCATCGGTTTTGTGTTTTTCCGGTCTCGGTGCGCGCTGAACGTCTGATAGTAGAGATGTTTTTCTTTATTGCGGATGATAATGGGCGGATATCCCAATCGCTGGAGTTGCCAATTGATGAGTACGCGGCCGATGCGTCCGTTGCCGTCGCAAAAGGGATGTACACCCTCGAATTCGAGATGGAATCGCGCGACTTTGTCGGGTGCGTACGTTTCGTGATCGCTCGCGTATTCTGCGAGAGCGGTTTCCACCATCTTCTCGACATGTTCGGGAGCGGGCGCAATGTGTGTCCCTACCCGTACATATTCTCCGATATGGCGGAAGCGCCCTGCGATCGAATCATCAATGCTTGTCATGAGCATTTTGTGCAGTGAGAGAACTGTTGCCTTATCTGCATCCGCCGTGCCCGCTTTCTCACGCATATAGGCAGAAACACGGGCGAGATTTTTGGCCTCGAAGATCTCGCGGGGCGAGGCGTCGATAAGCGCTTCCGCTTCAAGCAATATTTTTTCGGTATCTGAAAGGGAAAGCGTTGAATTCTCGATGGCATTAGAGTTGTATACCGCCTCCGGCAACTCCGCCTCGTCGATCACCGCAAGGAGCGTGTCTTTACCCACTCTGCGCTCGTCAAACTCTTTCTTGAGCGTCCGGATACTCTCCCTGACCTGTTTACTGGTAGCCATACTGTTAAGTATAGCCATTCACTAGAAAATGTCAATAGTTAGTGAATTGTATGCCAAATATACCCTCTATTCACTAACTTTTTGTCCAAGGGTTCCCCTTGGACAAGCTACAGCTCTCGCACGCGGTAGGGAGATTTGTGTGCGGGCGCTCAACGCGCGATGATATGCAGATGCGATGGTTATTTGAGCCGACGATTCGCGCTTGCGTGCTGTGGGCCGCGGCCATTCTCGCGCTCCACGCGCTCGTCCTTACGCTTTTCGGCCAACCCCTCATATGCGCGTGCGGGTACGTGAAGGCATGGGAGGGGGTGGTATTGAGCGCGGGCAATTCCCAACACCTCAGCGATTGGTACACCTTCTCGCACGTCATCCACGGATTTATTTTCTACTGGGTGTTGTGGCTTCTCTTTCCTCGCATGCCGCTCGTGTGGCGATTCCTGCTCGCGCTCGGAGTAGAAGTGGGCTGGGAGATCTTGGAGAATACGCCGCAGGTCATTGCGCATTACCGCGAGCAAGCGCTCGCGCAGGGTTATACGGGCGACAGCATTATCAATTCGCTTATGGATTCGCTCGCTATGATACTCGGCTTCGTGTTGAGCAGGCGGCTGCCTGTATGGACGATCGTCGCCCTCGCGATCGGGATGGAACTCTTCGTGCTGTATATGATCCGCGATAATCTGGCTCTCAATGTGCTCAACCTCATCCACCAATTCGACTTCGTGAGCACTTGGCAGGCAGCCGCCCCGCCC
>Ga0209542_10000936_pt1 | contig 69604 bp, 81 predicted proteins | sample RifCSPhighO2_01_FD_184028 | JGI IMG/M metagenome (GOLD analysis project Ga0209542, IMG submission 184028) | Soil microbial communities from Rifle, Colorado - Rifle CSP2_plank highO2_0.1 (SPAdes) (version 2) | ecosystem: Environmental > Terrestrial > Deep subsurface > Rock core/Sediment ...
ATGCTACTGATACAATTGCTTTTGAGAATTTTTCTGTGAATGATACTCGCTTTTCTATCAATGCGTCAGGATGGTTTAAAAATTCTTCAGGATTATCAATAGGAGTAATTTTTGTTAATATAACTATTAATGACACAAGCAATAACAAAAATTCATCTGTTGTTTTTGTAAATATTTCTGCTATTTCTGATTTAACTCCCCCTTATTTTACAAATCTTGCTGCAAATCAAACCTATGCAATTGCAGGAGAAAATATTAATTTTTCAGCAATTGCTTGGGACAATGTTCTTGTTAATAATGCATGGTTTAGCAGTAATTTTGATTTAACTGATATATCAAGAGTAAACCAGACAAATTCAGATTACAGGACAGTTTATTTTGGAAAGACAAATTATTTAGGCCAGACTTTCAGAGTAAACCAGACTTCATATTTAAAGCAAACATGCTTTAAGCTTGCATATAATAAAGGTAATTCAAGAAATATAACTATTCAGCTAAAAGCAGCTTCTGGAGGAAAGCCGACAGGAGCTGTATTATCATCTTCAACTATCTTGAATAGTTCTGTTAATTCCAGCTTTCAGTGGATATGCTCAAATTTTTCAAAACCTTATAGATTGACAGCAAATGTTTTTTATTCTATTATTCTTTCATCAGGAACATCATCAGTTACAAGCACATACTTGGCAAGATATGGAGTTTCAAGCTCGTATGAAGGAACATTGCTGCAATCATCAAATTCTGGTGCTGGCTGGCTTATTCAACCAAGCGACTTAATGTTTAATTTTACTTTTGGAGATTATTTATGGAAAAATGAAACTTTATTGAATGTTAATTCTGCCTCAAAAAATATAAGCTTTGCAAAAAATCTGCAATATGCTTCTGTCTCAAGCTTTATGCCAAATGGCTTCAGCTATAGGTGGTGCGGGAATGATTCCTCAAACAATGTAAATTGTTCTGCTATAAAATATTATTTTGTTTATAATATTAGTTTTATTGACGCACAATTTCCTTCAGGGGGGATATTATCTCCTCAAAATAACAGCAAAATAAATGGAAACCTGACTATTTATGGAAGTGCTTCTGATGGTTATGGAATTAATTATGCTTCAATGCAGTATAAAAATTCAAGCATTTCATGGTCAAATATTTCTGGATGCGAAGAAATGCAAAGCTCTTACAACTGTATTTTTAATACTGCTTTATACAGCAACTCAACAGAAGGCTATGATTTTAAAATAGTTCCTTGTGACACTTCTGGAAACTGCAATTCCTCAACTGGAGTAAAGCATTATTCAATTGACAGGACAATTCCCTTTTATATATTATTAAATATTACATATCCTTCTAATCAATCAAGCATTAGAAACTCGCAGAATTTAATATTTAAAATAAATGCAAGTGATGGTTCTGGCTCTGGCATAAATTCAACAGGTGTTTTTGCTGATTTAAGCCTGTTAAATTCAACAGGAAATTCTTCAATGATATTTGAGTCAGGAAACTTTTCTTCAGGAAATTTCAGCGTGTGGAATATTTCTATTGTGGTTTTAAATGCAGCAACTGGTTTGCTTTTTAATTCTTTTTATGTAAATGACTTGGCTATTCCTACAAATAATAAATTGAGTTTAGAATTTCCATCTCAAGTTGATAATCAAGCTCCGGCATATACTGGATTAAACCAGTCTTCAGAAAACCCTATTTATAATAATACTAATGTTACATTTAGTGTCGAAGCATCGGATAATTTTAACTTATCTTATTATATTTTTTCTTATAATTTTACAGGAGCATGGCTGAATAACTCAAGAGCTAATTTTACAAATGCTTTAGATGATTTTGCATCTGCTGAAAAGAATATGACTTCAGGAAACTGGAGCTACAAGTTCTTTTTGTTTGATGATTCTGGGAATATAAATACTACTGAAACTGCAAATATTTCAGTTTTAGGAAATCAGCCCCAAGATATAAATATAACTTTAATTTCTCCTGCAGATTTTACAAATATTTCAGACTATAATGTCACATTTTCTTATAATTATACAGGGGGAAGTGCAAGCTCCTGCGGTTTGTATATTGATGGGGGGCTTAATTTAACTTCAAGCCTGCCTGCAATTGATACAACATTAACATTTAACCAGAATTTTTCAGATGGAGATTATTTATGGCAGATTATATGCAATAACTCTGATGGCATGAATTATGTTTCTGATTTCAGGACTTTTAATATTGATACAATTGCTCCTGTAATAACTTTAATTTCTCCTGCAGATGCATATTCTACTACTTCAACATCAATAACATTTTCTTATAATGTTTCTGACTCTTCATCTACAAACTGCTCTTTAATATTGGACAATGCTGTAATAAATTTTAATTCTTCTGTAAATATAAATGGCAATACAAATACATTTACTAACTTATCATCTGTAGCAAGCCATAACTGGCAAATAAATTGTACTGATGCTTTTAATAATCAGGGCAACTCCAGCTCAAGAAGTTTGGCAATAACTTCTAGTGGCGGCGGAGGAGGCGGAGGAGGCGGGGGAGGCGGGGGAGGATGCACAAGTTCATGTGCTCTTGGCCAAAAACAAAGGGCTTGCGTTAATATCACAACAGTAAAAATAGGGGATTGCGGTAATTTTAATTCAGACTCTTGCTTAGAATTTGGCAATTTCAGTTTTGAAGGATGCAAATCAGGATTTGGCTGTGATTCTGCTTCTGGCTATTGCCTTAATGCTTCCTGCAGTCCAAACTGGCAATGCAGCAACTGGGGCTCTTGCAATAATTTAGTTCAGGCAAGAACATGCAATGATATTAATAATTGCGGGTTGCCTCCAAAAGATGAAATTAGAGATTGTGCCAGTGTATGTGAAGAAGACTGGGGCTGTTATTGGGATAAATGTAAAAATAAAAAATCACAGCCTATTAATTGCATTGATGCAAATAATTGCGGAACTAGAAACAATTTTCCCGATGCATTAGACTGCAAGCAGGAAGAATGTGAAGGAAATTTAACTTGCACAGGCTGGGGAGATTGCGAGGTTTTTTACACTTTTGATGATATTATACAGGGAAAATATGATATTCAAGGCAAACAAGAAAAAATTTGTGTTGATGATACTAATTGCCTTGGCTCAACAATACAATGGGGAGATTGCAGTTTGCGTGTTCCTATAGAAGCTGAGCAAGTTCAATGGTGTGAGGAAACTTATATTGAATTATATACAAAACAAGAAAATAAAAGAAAGATTGTATCTAGAATGAAAGAAAGCAAAATCTCAACAATTAATAATACTTTGTTTTCAGGCAATTCAAGGCTTGATATTATGTTTGTTTCTGAGTTAGATGATAATTTAAGCCAGTATCAGGGCTATTGCCCGTGGTGCTATAATAATGTGCAAGATCATGATGAAGATAGTGTAGACTGCGGAGGGTCCTGCAAGAAATGCATAGCCGTTTCTTTGAAATCAGCATGGGGCAAGAAGTATGGAATAGATTTATTATGGCTGTTTATATTGATTTGCCTGCTTATTATTCTCTATTTATATTATAGAGAAAGAAAAAAGAAGCATATGCAATCTCATTATATGCTTTTATCTGTCAAGCCCGGGATGTTTAATAGCAAGAAGCATAAAAAATAGTTTTTCTTGGAATTTTTATATTTTCTTCTTGGTATTAGAGATGTTAATTACACTAAACTATGATACTTGCCATCTAATTAAAATTATATATATTTGAACTATTGTTTTTGGCTATAAGATTGGTTAAATGAAGTTACAAAATCATAATGATAAAAAGATTTGCAGCAGATAATTTATTAGGGGGATTATTTAAAGAATAATATACTTAATTACTGCCTCTTAATATGTTATAATATACATTTTGCTGAAATTAAGACAATTCTGATATCTGCAATATAAATTATATTTATTAAAAGTATAAATAATAACTTTTATATATGGAATTTGAATTATTTAATTCAAGGATTTGATAATAAGAAATCTTGAGCCAGCATGTTTTGATAATAGTCCCGAAATTCTGATTTCATTTAAATTTATATCAAATAAATCTTTGACTTCTATGCCTGCTTGTTCTGCAAGTCTCTTAATTATTCCTTCAATTTCTTCTTCTGATAAAGAGAGATTTATAGGAGAAATCTTATTAGTTTTAATAATTAAAAATCTGTCTGGTCCAGGGCATTCAATTGCTTGAATTTCAGGATTATTTATTAGATTTTCTATTTCTGGAAATCTATCTATTTCCTTTTCTTCTCCTGCTGGTTTTGGCTTAATAGAATTAATCAGTATTTCTTTTGTGAATTCTTCTAAGAATTTGTTGGACTCTTGGGGGGTGTTATTTATCATTTTTATCTCCTACTTTAAATTTATCATCTTGATCATAATTTTTAAATCTTTCTAAAGTGATACATATTTTGTTACACTTTTAACTTTTATGAAACAATATTAAAATTAATTAGTCTTATATCCTCGGTAATTCTCTTGGCCTGAAGGTTTCCTGCTGATGCTCTGGATTATTTATTGCCTCATAATCCTTTACTATATTATGCGGGGGTTGGGGTTGGGAATGTTGCCCAACTTTTTCTTCTATTAGAGTTATTCCTTTTGCTATAATTTTATTCTGCTCTAAAAGCTTGTCTACTTTATCTGCAAATTCTTTATCTCTTAATTCTTTTGCCCTGTCAAAATGCTCTGGCTCTTGTTGCTTGCGGGCAAAGCTCCTTGCTGATATTTCAAATAACTGGAGTAGTCTTGAGATTTGGTCAGAGAGAGAGTCAAATTTCCCTGCAAGATTAGTCATAACTTTCTGTAAAGATACAAAATTCTCTATAAGAATTTTGTTTACTTCCATATCTTTTTTTCCTGCTTCTTTTTGTGCTTTTGGCATGAATAATAGAGGAAAGGGTTGTTTAAAAATCTTAGGATTTTTAACTCATGAGAATTCTCTCCGAGAGAACTTCAAAGTTCTGCGAAACTTTGACAGCCATCAGAAATAAGAATTATTTCTGAGGTTTCAGATTTATAAATTTTAAGATTGGGATTATTCTATGATTTTCTTTTTTATTTATTATCTATTATCTATTATCTATCATATCTGCTTCTGCCCTTATCTATTACTATATTTTGCCCATTTATTGAAGAGGAGGCATCAGAAGCAAGATAAAGGATTGTATTGGCAACTTCTATCGGGGCAAGAGTGGTATTAATTAAGCCTTTTCTCTCTATCCTTTCTCTAAATTTTAGGCTTATATCTAGAAGTCTGCTTATCATATCTGTTAAGACTAAATTGGGAGATATGCAATTTACTCTTATCCCATAACCTGCATTTTCCATTGCCATTACTCTTGTCATTGCTACGATTGCACCTTTTGAAGCTGAATATGCAGCAGTTTCTTCTGCCCCTATAACTCCAAGAATAGAAGCAACATTTACAATATTTCCGCGTCTTTGTTTTTGCATCACTCTTAGTGTATGTTTAGACATTAATAATGTGCCTTTCACATTTGTAGCAAGGATGTCGTCAATGATTTTCTCTTCTAAATCAGTCAATGCTCCTTCTTCAAGATGTATTCCTGCATTATTAACAAGAATATCTATTTGCCCATATGAAGAATGAACTTTCTTAACTAGTTCTTCAACTTCTCTTTCGTTTCTAATATCACAAGAGAAATATTCTGAACTTTGTGTGCTGTCAGAGGGGGTTCTGCCTAGTGTGATTACTCTTGCCCCTTCATTGTAAAATAAATCTGCTGTTGCTTTTCCTATCCCTGTCCTTCCGCCTGTTATTATCGCAACTTTATCTGTTAGTGTTGTCATTTTATAGTAATATATATCTGGAGTTTATAAGACTTTCGTATGTTCTCCCTTAAATTAAAACAATTCATAGCAAAAATATAAAAGCACCGTATTAGTAATTATTTTATGCTTGTTAAGAAGAATCAATCAAAGAAGTTTGAAAATTCTAAAGATTGTACTGTTTGGGAATATGAATACCCAAGCGAATTATTTAGTTTTGCTACAGCGCTAATAAACGGGCGATATCCTGATAAGAGAAGATGTGCTAACCTTGAATGTGAAGAGGTTTATTATGTAATCTCAGGAGAGGGCATTATTCACTCTGAATTTGGTGATTTTAAGGTTGAGCAAGGAGATTTATACTTTTTCAAAAAAAGAGAAAAATATTATATTGAAGGGAAGAAGTTATTTGTTGCACTGGGAAATTCTCCAAAATGGAAATTAGAGCAGTATAAAGATTTTGAATGAATTCTATTAATATAGGAAAAACTTAAAGAAGGCCCGAGCTATCCAACATATCTAAATCGAGGAACTTCTTTACCCCCAATATTGACATTTTCAAGAAACATTGATTTTGGTCTAGCCCATAAAGAATTCATGCCGAATCTTTTAGATTCATAGAGGGCACGGTAAATAACCAATTCTTCCAATGTTTCGCTGTGCCTGGCTACACAGATAACCTCATAAAACTTTCCTTTGTAATGTTGATATTTTCCTAACTTTAAATCGGTCATAATTACATAACAAAATCTAAGGTTAAAAATCTTTCGGAGCTTTGCAATTGCCCACTCAATATTTGTCAATTTAATTTAAACTAAATATTTCTGCTTTTTTATATGAGTTGAGCATCAATATCTGGAAGAAAAATTTTCTTGTGTTCCTTTATAATTTGGATAATTCTTTCATCTCGGATTATTTTCTCGAATTTTGAACTAATTACCCTATGAATCTCATCAAACTCCTCCGCATTTTTTGTATGTAAATCTATGGTTAATCCCCAATTTCCAACTCCTCTTACAATATAGAATACTTGTCTTTGATTTTTTAGGAACTCTATAAATTCTTTTTTCTTTTCATCAGAACAATAATTAAATTTTATAAACATAATATTCCATGTATACCCTAATTTTATAATATCAATTAATGGTTTGTATGCTTGAATAATCCCTAAGGATTCTAGTTTGTTTATTGAATATCTTACTGTTTCAATGCTGAGCTTTGCTTTTGAAGATAAAGAAGCTCATGCTATTGAAAATTTATCAGAAGAAGAGCTAGAATTTCAAGCAATATATTCTCCACCCTTCAAACCAGGAGAAGTTAAACAGTAATATTTGGAAGGAAAATACATTTATGTTCTTTAGTAATTTGTATAATCTTTTCGCCCCTTATAATCGACTTAAATTTAGTTGATATTGTTGTTCTTATATTATCTAGTTCTTGGGGTTCTTTTGTATGAAATTCAATCATCAAATTCCAGTTGCCCACTCCTTTGACTAAATAAAAAACCTGCTTAAGATCTTTAAGAAATTTTATAAACTCCTCCTTTTTTTGTTTGGAACAATTACTATATTGTATAAGCATAATATCCCATATGTACCCTATTTTAGTATGATCTAATAATGGCTTATATGCCTGTATTATTCCCACATTTTCCATTTTTTTAATAGAGTATCTAACTTTTTCTATTGTTGACCGCATCTTTCCTGCAAGATCTACAATAGAAAATCTGCAGTTATCTGAAAGATATTTTAGAATTTTTACATCAAATTTCTTTAAAACAATCTTCTGAGGATTTCCGATGTATATGCTTTTCATATTTGGGGTAAAATCATCTAATGCTTCCCTATAGGGCATCTGTGAAGCTTCTATTACTATAAAAAAATTAGATTCAATTACTTTGTTTCCTAATATTTTCATGATTTTATCTAGTGTTTCATTTAACTCCTCTGGCGACTTTGCCAGCATACATATCACTAAATTCCATTCTCCTCTTGTTGAGATAAACCAGCCTATTTCTGGCATTTGTGAGATTGATTGTATAATCTCTGCTTCCTCTTCCTGGGAACAATATTTTAATTTAAAGAAAGCGTCATAAAAAGTATAGCCGAGCGATTTAACATCTATAAAAGTGATAAAACTTTTTATTATCCCCCTTTCTACCATATTATTTAATCTATAAATTACTATTTGCTTTGATATCCTGGTTTTTCTAGCTATCTCAGAATATGGCTGTCTGGCATTCTTGTCAAGCTCTCTTAAGACTTTCTTATCTTTCCAATCTAATAAATTTATTAACATTTTTCATAAAAAGATGTATTTTTTATAATATTTTTACAAAATCTTCTTAATTTTATTATACCTATCTTTATTATAATGTGTTTATATATCTTTCTGCATATAAATTTTAACAAAATTGCAAACTAAGGGAAAATGTACTGCCGAATTTGTTTAAAAGAAGGAAAGGAAGTTAATATGGACACATTACTTCAGAAAGGGGGATATGAATGTCCTAGATGTGGAAATAGAATAGAGTGGGGGAAGAAAGATGAATAAAGGAGAGGAAGACAGGATAAAGAGAAGATTATTTTCTAGATTATGCTTTATTGAATCAGATTTAGAGGCAATAAAAATATTAAAGATTGAGGATGAGACAATAAAAGAGTTGATTAATGGGATTGGGGGCAAGATAGATTTGATATTTGAGCTGGCATCTAAAATATACTTAGATTGTGAGAATTTAAAAGTGATTGCAACAGTAAAAAATTCTGAGGTGATTTGTGATGTAAATACAAAACAAGCTATAAAATTAAAATGAAACAAAAAGTTGTTCTTGTAAAACCAAGAGTAAAATTTCCTGTAAAAAGACAGGGCAATGGCGGGGATGTTGGAGTGCCTTTAGGTTTGCTTTATTTGGCTTCGTATGCTAGACAGAACACAGATGCGGATATAGTTATTCGGGATTATAGACTGGATCAAGCCTTTGGGAATGTTATTGATATGGAGAGAGATTTTAGAGATGCTACAATAATTGGTACTGGTGCATGTACTGTAGAGTTTCCAGATGCTCTTGAAATATTAAAGAAGGCGAAAGAAATGGGCAAAACAACTGTAATGGGTGGAATATTTCCTACTTCTAATGTTAGCAGTGTTTTAAGAAATAAATCTATAGATTTTATAGTTAGGGGAGAGGGAGAAAGAGTCTTTACAAATTTAATTCGCGCCCTCTCTGGAAAAGGTCCAATTAAAGATGTTCCAGGAATATCTTATATTCGTGATGGTAATGTAGTCAGCAATCCAGATGAAACACTTATACCTAATTTAAGTGTAATGCCCAGACCCTCATATGACCTTGTTTCAATGGATGACTATATCAAATTCGGAAGCGCCCCAGTCTATGCTTCAAGAGGGTGCCCAATGAGGTGTAAGTTTTGTACGCCAAATGAATTCTGGAGATTTACTTATAGAAGGAGATCTGTCGATGATATTATTGGGGAAATAGCCCAGCTTAAGGAATTTGGATTTGACAAAATTAATTTTAAAGACGAAAGTATAGCAACAGACCAGAGATGGGCTCTGGAGTTATTTAAGGAATTAGAATTAGCCAAATTTGGGCTTTCATATAAAGTCAAGTTAAGGGCTGATCAGGTAAATGATGTTCTACTAAAACAAATGAGGCATGCAGGAGTTGATGTAATACATACTGGAATAGAATCGCTTAGTCAAAGAACTCTTGATTCAATGGATAAACGAATCACTGCAGAAAAGATTGAAAGCTTGGTAGAACTTATACTTTCAAATGGGATAATAATTAATCCGGTTTATATGCTTGGCTGGCCTGGAGAATATCCTGAAGATCTTGAAAAGAATTCAAGATTTATAGAAAGAATCGGAAAAAGAAAAGGAGTTCTTACTTATGTCTCATTTATAACTCCACACCCTGGAAGTGGTATAGAAAATCAAGATGGTTTATTTGTACTTTCAAGAGACTATTCGAGATATTCGCATAAGCAACCAGTGGCAGCTCCATCTAGCTTAGGAAAAGATGGAGTTCAGCTAATGGTAAATGCATATGATCAAATTGCAGAGTCAACAAATACAAGAAGCGTTAATCCTGCTATTCCGGATAATTATGTATGGGAAATTTTAAAAAGGAATAGAACCTGTTTTTCAGGAGTCAGCTTAGAGTGACAGAGTAAATTTACCTTAACTGTATGAGCATGGAAATTGAAGTAAAGGCCAGATTTGAAGATAAGAATAAGATTATCGCTATTTTGAAAGATTTGGGAGCGAAAGAAGAGAAAGCAAAACATCAAATTGATGAATATTATAATCATCCTGCCAGAGATACGCGAAAGACCAATGAATATATCAGATTAAGGTATAATCCAAAAGAAAATAAAGGGATCTTTGCCCTTCATATCAATATATCTGATGGTGTAAATAAGGAGTATGAAGTTCCAATAGAGAATCTAGCTATATTCAAGGAGATATTGTCTAAAATGAATTTCCCATTATTGGGAATAATAGACAAAAAAAGAGAAACTTATAAATTAGATGAGTTTACGATAACAATAGATGAAGTTAAAGATATAGACAATTTTATTGAAATCGAAGTTGATGGAGAAAAATCTGAAATAGAATTTAAAAAAGAAAAATGTAAGGAAATGCTGAAGAAAATCGGGATTCCTGAAAGAAATATAACTAAGGGAATTTGGTTATGCGATATTGCCACCGGCAGAATCCCCTATTTTAAAACTGAATGAATCACATATTTAAGATGGTAAAATTAATTACTTCTAGAGCTTTGATCAAACAACAAGAAAAGATTGCTTGTTTAGAAAAGAAGATGACTGAACTGGAACAAGGTGTTGGAGCAGCAACAAGTCAAGGGCATGAAACTTGGCATGATAATGCCGGTTTTGATATTGCAGTTCATGAAGTACGTATTCATGATGTAAGACTATCTGATGCTTACAGGGTGTTGGACGAAGCAAAACTCGCAGAATATCCTCATAAGGTTGGAACTGATGTATCTTATGGTACAAGAGTTATCTTCTTGAGAGATGGAAAAAGAATGGATATACAAATTGTAGGTTATTGTGATGCTAATCCTGATAGAGATAGAATACTTTATGAAAGCCCTCTTGCAAAAGCATTATATGACCACCATATTGGAGAAGTTTTTAATGTTCCTATAAATGGTATTCTCAGCAATTTTAAAATAGAGCAAGTTTTGCCTATAACCGATACAGATCTTTTGGAGTAATAAGTCCAGAAGGAACAATTTAAATTTATTAGAGGAAATGGGCATAGAGGGAATTGCACCCTCATTAGAGGATATGGACCTGGAGCGAATCGAACGCCCATATTCTGCTCTGGAGGCAGACAGTCTACCATTAGCCTACAGATCCATCAATTAATTCAGGAATTTTTGAGATTTCTGAAGCCTCTAATATAAATATTTTGTTTTTGCCTATTAAAAATCTATCTTTTTGCGGCTTTTTTATACATATTAGAAATCCTAAGTTACAATTACAATCTTCTAAATATTTATTTAATTGATTCACTTGAGATATAGATATATCTTTTGCTTCATAATTTTTAACTTCAATAATTGCTTTTTTGTTTTTTCTTTCAAAGATTATATCTGCAAATCCTCTTTTTGTTTTTACTAGTCTGTTTACATTTCCATAACCAGATAATTTCATGGCAATACTTTCTTCAAAATCATTTGCTCTTTGTCTTATTTCTTTTATTGCTGTTCCATGAAGCTTTAATCTTTCATATGGGAAATCAATTCCCGCTCCTTTGTAAGCATCGAAAATACCTTCTTTAAATAAATCATGTACATGAGTTCTGCAGTTTGTATTTATCTCCCTTTGTGTTGCAAAAGAATTATTTCTTATAAATTCTATAACCTTTTTCTTTTTCTTATCTTTTCTTTTTTCTCCCACTTCTATTTTGCTTACTCCGGCTTTTTTATACATTTCCTTCATTCCTTTGAAAAAATTATAAGGCTTTGCTCTTATTTTACTTGTTAATTCATTAAGAGTTATTGAGGGATTATTTTTAATAGCAGCAATAAGTTCCTTTTTCTTTTCTTCCTTGCTCCTTTTATCTATTTTTCTTGGATATTCTATTCCTGCCTCTTTAAATGCTGCTTCAATGCTTTTGAAAATTGTAAAGAAATTTATTTTAGTTTCTTTTCTTATTGTTTGCCCACCTGCTTTTGGGTTTTTCTTTATATACTCAATTATTATTCTCTTTTTCTCCTCTGGAGTTTTTCTTTTGAAGGTTCTGGGAGGAGTTACCTCCGCTATTTGAAAAGCTTCTTTTATATTAGAAAAATATCTTCTAAGATGCAATTTTGTATCTTTTTTTATTGTTCTATACGTAGCATTTGGATTGTTTCTGATATAAGCAATAATTATTATCTTTTTCTCGTCTGGATTTTTAGGCATTAAGTAAATAGAACAGGGGTATATTTAAAGGCTTCTATTAAACTATGAACCCATTTATATCTTCTTCATCTCTTCTATCTCTTCTCTTGAAATAGAGCATCCTGAGAATTTTACAGAATATAATAAAGCATCAAGTATTTGCACACCATCTTTTATTTCTATTAAGTCTTTTTTATAAGCTATATAAGCAAGCTCAGCAGATCTTATTATGGTGTATCCTTGAAATTCCTGCCAATTATCTTTGACTTCTACTTTTGTGTGCAGCTTGCTTTCTAAAAGTCTTTTAAGATTTTCTGGCTTTTCTACAAGCATCCTAGTTGTTCTTTCATCAATTGCTACTGCCAGCTTTATATCTTTATCTTTTAATAAATTGTATAAAGCAAGGCAAGAAGCTTCACCTGTATCTATAAGATGAATTGGCTGAGAATTTGCCCAGAAAATTTTATTTGCTGAGTTCAGGATGCTGGAAGTTTCCTGCTCAATTTTTTCATCACTTATTCCTAAAGCTTGAGGTGACTCTAAAATTCCTGAATCTAAAAGATTTTTTATTTTTAAGGCATCTAGCTCAAATCTTTTATTTTGTATTGGCCTTTTTATTGTTTCAAAGCGCACAGCAGAAGTTATTATAAATCTTACTCCAGTTTTTTTCTTCAGTTCCTTTAAGATTTCTTCTATTCCCGAGATAGTCAAAGAGATTATTGTTGAGGCGTCGAAGATAAGGACTTTCATTTTTTACCTCCTACTCTCTTATAATCATCTTCAAGCCTTACAACATCATCTAAAAAAGGAGTGCTCACTTCAATAATATCTAAGCTTTTATTAGAATTATTTTCTATTCTATGAATCTTTCTAGGAGGAATATGCTTAATCGCTTTGTTAGGGTAGATTAGTGTTTCTTCTTTTATTTTGTGATATTGCTTGCTTAATCTATGCTTTGAATTTACATGCAAAATTTTAATCACATAGTTTTTTGTTTTAATTAATATTTTTTCATATCCCCAAGGTTTTTTTATTAGTTTCATCTTTTGTTTATAGTGAGATTTATTATAGAGAATATTGCAATTATAGCCCAGATTATATTTAGAGTCATTGCTGGCCATGATTTAGTATATAAAGTATTTATTACAATCCCTATTCCTCCAAAAAGATTAAGTAAGTGGTATGCAAAGCTTGATGAGTTAATTTTCTTAATTGATAATAAAAGATAAGCTAAGAGTATTAATATCATACCAAGCCAACCAATTATTGTGTAGATATCAATCATGAGAAAATTTCCTCTGCATTTTTTATTCTTTTTCTTATATCTAAAGTAATAGTTAGATTGACATCTGAAGCTGAAGATTGTCCTGTATAACTTGCTAAGTCCCAGATTGAAATTCCAAGAAGCTTTGATGTTTGCTCCATGCTAATTCCATGCTCATAGATTTTTGATGCTTTGTTGATTTCAGCTTTTCTGAATACATCTTTGACCTGGTCTCTAAAGGCGCCTGTAAGCCTTGCTATATCTTTTCTTATTTTTCTTATATTAAATAAGAATTCTTGCTCATCATTTTTTTTCAAAGCAGTTATTGCTTTGTCTAGATGCCTTAGAGAATCTTTTATAAAAGTGTTCCAGCCAGAATAATCTTTATAATTAGTTCTCTCTAGAATTTTACTTAAAGAATAAATTATCACAGCAATAGTTATGCTATCTGTGTCTTGGTTTATAGAAGCTGAGTGAATTGTCTGGTTGCTCAGCTCTTTTAAATCTACAATATCTTCTCTTTTTACTGCTTCTTTTGCTTTTTGCAGCACTTCTAAAACATGTTCTGTTTCAATTACCATCTTTTTCTTGATATTATAGGGAAAAGAATATATTTAAAAGTTTGCTTATCTTTTAATTTGTATTAAAAAATTCAAAGGAATTTATAAAAATGGAAATAGTATTAGATACAAATTTTATACTTGCTTGTGTGGAGAACAAAGCTGATTTTATTCAGCTAGCTGGAGAAATTGTTATTGCTAGGGAAGTGGTTGATGAGCTAGAAGAAATAAGAGAATCAGGAGATTTAAAGAAGAGACTAGAAGCTGAAATTGCTTTAAAGATAATTATTAATAATAAAGGAATTTTGCAAATTGTAGATTTTGAAGATAGTTATGTTGATAAGGGAATAATTGAGTATATAAAAGACAAGAAGGATGTTGCTGTTGGCACTTTAGATAAAGAATTAAGAAAGAAGCTAAAAGGAAAAGTTAGATTTGTTTCTCTTGTAGCAAGGAAGAAATTTGAGATTTCATAAATATGCCTAAAATTAATAAATTTATATATTGGACACCAAGAATATTTGCTATTATATTTATTTTATTCTTGGCGATGTTTTCTTTAGATGTTTTTGGAAATAATTATACTTTCTGGGAGACTATTGCAGGGCTATTTATTCATAATATTCCAGTATTCATTTTGGCAATATTTTTAGTTATATCTTGGAAATATGAAATTGTCGGGGGAGTAGCCTTTATTTTAGCAGGAATATTATATATTATACTAGTATTAATCACATTAAGCAACAATTCCTTTGATTGGTATATGTTGTTTTGGATTATACAGATATCTGGGGTTGCATTTTTTATAGGTATTTTGTTTTTGATGAACTGGTTTCAGAAGAAAGGAAGACATAGTAAGCTTTAAAAATGCTTTTTCTCTTGTATTTTTAACATGTTCTATTTAGCCGAGATTGAAGATTATGTAAGAGTAGAGCCAAGGTTGTTTGGCTTGCCCACTAATAAAGCAGTAGAAGAGCAATTGCTTAAAACATATGATAATTATATAGACAGGGAAATTGGTTCTGTGATAGCTGTTGTTGAAGTTTTAGAAGTAGGAGACGGTATAATTATTCCAGGAGATGGAGCTGCTTATTATAATTCTCGTTTTAAGCTGTTGTGCTGGAAGCCAGAGATGCAAGAGCTGGTTTATGGAAATATTACTGAGATTACAAATTTTGGGGCTTTTATTGATATGGGTGGAATGCAGGGAATGATTCACATCTCACAGACTATGGATGATTATGTTAATTTTAGCAAGACAAATACTCTTCTGGGAAAAAATACTAAGAGAAGCTTAAAAAAAGGTGATGCCTGTTTGGCTCGAATAGTAGCAATAAGCTACAAAGCTGGAGAGCCAAAAATAGGGCTGACAATGAGGCAGCCAGGATTAGGAAAAATAGAGTGGGTAGAAGAGGATAAAAGAAAGCAGGAAAGAGCTGCAAAAGTTATTGCTAAAAAAGAAGAAGCAGTAGTAAAAGGAAAGAAGGGGAAGAAAAAATGAGTATGAAAAAAGCATGTAAAAAGTGCAAGATGATATATGAAGGAGACAAATGTCCTGGGTGTGGAAGCAGCGAATTTGTTGATAATTTTAAGGGGAGAGTTGTTATATTAAAGCCAGAAGAATCTGAAATTGCAAAAAAAGTGAATATAACTAAACCAGGCACTTATGCTATTAAAACTAAATAATCTTAAAAATGGAATCTAGAATTCTTGAACAAAAAGAAAATAAATTTTTTAATAGAAAAGAAGTAAAGATAATTTTAGAAGCAGGAAAAAATCCTGGATTTGAGGATGCAGCAACAGCTGTTGCTGAGCAATTAAAAGCAGACAAAGAAAATATTTTTGTAAAGAAAATCAAAGGAAAGTTTGGAAGAGATACATTTTTAATTTCAGCTGAGATATATAAAAATAAGGAAGATAGAGACAAGCAAGCAGAAAAATTCAAGAAAAAGGAGAAAACAGCATAATGGGATACGGTGAAGATAAAAAGCCAGTAGAGGAAAAGAAGAAAAAAGAATTTAAAGGTAAAAAGAAGCATGTTAATAAGCCAACTAGCAAGAAATATTCTAAATATAAAATAGAAGGAAACAAGCTAATAAGAGCAAAGGTTTGCCCAAGATGTGGGCCTGGAATTTTTTTAATGGAAGCTGATAATAGAATTTATTGCGGCAAGTGCCATTTTACTTCTTTTGAAAAGAAATAATTATAAAAATATAATACGCAGAGACAAATACTAAAAAATAAATGTCTGTATTCTGCGATTTAAGATTAAACTTAAAATATAATAAAAAGCAGGACTAGAATCTAATAAGATTTTAGTTATAATCTGCTTAAAGATTTCTCTTTTTTATTTTAATATCAAGAAAATCTTATGAAGATTTTCTTGATGCTCAGAGAAATTTCTAATTTTTCTGACATGAAAAAACAGGGATATTAACTTAAAAAAATTAATACTAAATCCTGTAAACTCTCGTTTTTTTGATTATAATACATAGGGAAGCAGATAATAAAAACTAAATGCTTGATATTCCTATGATTAACTAATGAATAATTAATTATAAAATGTGGTAGCAGAAAATAAAAAGTTAATGCTAATAATCCACTAAAACTCTCGTTTTTGAATATGATTGTCAAATATTTATCTTACACAAGGTTCTAAATCCAAAGTAGCAGGATGTATTCTTGTAATCACAATGTAATTCTCATTTCCCTTTGTAATGATAGATGCTGAATATTCTCCTCTGCTATAACTTTCTATCAATATTGATTGTGCTTCTCTGGACTTTGATATATCTTCTGGAAGCAATAATTCAATTTTTCCTTCAGCTCCTTGTCCAATTGGATGCCTCAAGATTTGCATACTTAAATCAAAACAGACTTTGTCTAATCTTCCTACTGTAATCTCTCTTGGTATTCTTCCTGAATTTGAATTGTATCCTATCATCTTAATATTAAGTAATTATAAACCCGCAAAAGAGGTGTTCAACACGTCAAAAAGATTTGCTGAACAGCCTCTTCTGGGGAAAAAGAGGTGATAATAATTATAATATACACTGGTATTTAAACCTTTCGGTTTTGTTACTCTTGTATAATGACATCACTTTTTCTTGAGCATAGCAAGTTTTATGCTCGACATATTGCTGATTTTGGATATTTACTTTCTGCATTAGTCATTAAATCATTACAGAAAGTTTACACATGTTTCCCGCATGTACATATGTCCTATTAATATATCTTAATTTATTCCCTCTTAGTCTTTTTCATAAAGCAAACTAAAGTTTATAAGCTTTATGATATTATTCCCTATATGGCTTTAGAAGAAAAAGGTGTTGAGTTTGAACTTGAAAATTTGGCTTTTGATAAGAATTTTGACAAGAAAGAAGGGGTGCAAAAGAAGGAAAAGATTAATCAGGAGCAGTTATATGAGTTTTTAACAGGCAAGGAAATTAGCTGGCAGGCAATTATTTATGATTTAATTAATAGTGAGCAGTTAGACCCCTGGGATATTGATTTAGGAACACTGGCTAATAAATATCTTAATAAGATTAGAGAGCTAGAAGAGGCAAACTTCTTTGTTTCAAGCAAAATCCTTCTTGCAGCAGCTTTATTATTAAGATTGAAATCTGAAATCCTGCTTAACCGCTATATTAGAAGCATTGATGATATATTGTTTGGAAAAAAGGAAGAGAAAAAGTATGTTATGGAAAAGATAATTTTAGATGAAAATGAGCTCCCAGAGTTAATTCCTAAGACTCCTATGCCAAGATTTAGAAAAGTTTCTTTGCAGGAATTAATGAATGCACTAGATAAAGCAATTAATACTGAATCAAGAAGAATAAAAAAAGAAATATCTGTAAAACAAGCTGAAAGAGAAACAGCAATAGTATTTCCAAAAGCAAGCAGAGTCAATATTAGAGATAGAATTAGAAAGTTATATGCCAGAATCCAGACATATTTTAAAAAAAATGAGAAAGTTAGTTATACTGATTTAGTTGGAACAAAAGCAGAAGATAGGATTGCTTGTTTTTTGCCTGTGCTTCATCTTGACAGCCAGGAAAGAGTCTGGCTTAATCAAGAAAAACATTTTGATGAAATTTGGATATGGCTTAAAGAAGCGTGGAAAAAAGAAGAAAGAGCAAGACAACCTCTTTTTTTAGATCTTACAGAAGCAAGAGAGGAAATAGATGAAGAGCAAAGGAGAAGAGTTGAGAAGATTAATAAGGACTTCAGCAACCCCCTAGCAGACTTTTTTCAATTAGTAGAGAAGTAGGGTTGCTGAGAGCTATCAAAAATAAGAAGTATTTTTGAAGTTTTGAAAATCCTTTAGCTGACTTCTTTAGTTTAGTTGAGAAGTAAGTTTTTATACCCTATTTCTATTAAATTTTATGGAAGAATTAATTTCAGATAAAGAACAGCATATTATTGCTGATAAAACAGTTATAAATAAATTTGCAGAAGCTGCTAATTTAACAAAAAAAGATAGGGTTATAGAAATAGGTGCTGGAATAGGAAATATAACTGAAGAGCTTATTAAAAGAGCTGGAGAGGTTTTAGCTTTTGAAGTTGAAGGAAGATTTGACCAAGAGCTTGAGAATTTAGAAAAAAATAATAAAAACTTAGAAGTAATATTTGGCAATGCTTTAAATTATCCATGGAAAGGATATAAGATTGTGGCAAATATTCCTTTTTCTATATCAGATGAGGTTATTATTAAAGCTGTTTTAGAAAGAGTTGAAGAATTAGTATTAATAGTTGGGGATCATTTTAGAACTATTTTGGAAGAAAAAGAAAGTAAGATAGGGTTTATTGCCAGTTTATTTTTTGATGCGGAAAATTTATTTAAGATTTCTGGGGAAGCATTCAAGCCTATCCCTCATACATCTGGCTGGGCTGTGAGATTAAGAAGAAGGAAAGAAAAAAATCAGGTTGAAAGAATTTTAAGAGGTATTATAACTAAGAATGGTAAAATAAAAAATTCTATAATTTATTCAATTTCAAATGAAGGCAAAACTAAAAATGAAGCAAGAGAGATATTAAAAAAACTAGAAATGGATCAAGAAACTTTAGACAAGCCTGTTGCAAAAATTACTGGAAAATTTTTAATAAGATTGAAGAATGAGTTAAGTAAATTAAATTTTTGATTGACATGATTCTCACTAATGATTTTTAATTTTTCTGCTTTAACTTGTTGATTATTTCTTTCTCTTCAAGAAATTCTTCTTTTCCTGTTTTCATATCTCTTAATTTTAATTTCTTTTTTTTGATTTCTTCGCTTCCTATGAAAATGCAGAAAGGAATTTTATAACTTGATGCATATTCCAAGCCTTTTGTTATTTTTTCAGAGATTATTACTGCTACTCCTGATTTTCTTAGCTTTTCTGCTAAATCAATTGATTTTTTGTCCTGATTAATATTTATTATTAAAACTTTTTTATTTTCTGGCTTAATCTTAGCAAGCTGGCTTAATCTTTCTAAGCCAAAAGAGATTCCAGAAGATTGAATATTATTAATAAGATAACTTCCTCCTGCACAAATTGTTTCTTTCATCTCTTTTGTTTTTATTTCAAAAACTGAAGAATTATAATATGACAAGCCCCTTGCTAAAAATGAATTGAATTTTATCTCAATATTATAACTTTTGCATAAATCTATTAATTCTTTTAATTCTTTATAACCTTCATATTTTTTAAAAGAGTTTAAAGGCTTTCTTAGAATTTTAAATAACTTGAAAATAGTCTGCTTGTCTATGAATTTAGCAAGATTGCTTTTAATAGCATCTTCTCCCTGCTTGTCAATTTTATCTATTTCTCTTAAGACAAACTCTTTGTTGTCTATTCCCAGATTTTTAATTACAGCATTAAGGAGCTTTCTGTTATTAAGCTGGATTTCTGCATCTATTTTCAGCTCTTTTAAAATTTTTGAAACTAAAGCTAGAATTTCAGCTTCTTCTTTAATACTGCTTCCTATGGTGTCTATATCGCATTGTGTAAACTGCCTGAATCTATTGCTTGAGACAGGCTCATCACGGAAGACTGGACCTATTTGATATCTCTTGTAAGGAAGTTTTTTATTCTGGCTTATTCTCTTGAGTTGGAAGGTTAGTTCGTATCTTAAAGCAAGATTTCTATTACCTTTATCTTTAAGCTTGAAGATATCTGAAACTGCTTCATCAAACTCATTATCTCCTTTAACAAACTCTTCTTGCTCTATTATTGGAGTTTCTGCTGGTTGAAATCCGTATAGGGAGAAGTTTTTTACAAGAATGCTTCTTATTGTTTCTCTCTTTTCTGCTTCTTCTCCTACAAAATCCTGAAATCCTTTTACTGGTTCCATGTTTCCTCCTTTACTTCTGCTGTTATAAAGATTTTATCCTTTTTAATATTAATGTTTATTGTTTTGTTTGTTGGCTGAATTATTGTTTTGAATCCTGAGAAGAGACTATAGGCGATGCTTCCTGAACCACAGGCTGTTTCTTTTACATAAGAGTCTACTGATTGGACATAAACATATGGGGTTATTCTATCTTGTTCATAAAAAATAGCTCCAAAAGCTGGAAGATTATATTTTGTGCTTAGATTTCCTAAAAATTCTTTTTTTATTTGTGATTCTTGCTCTTTTGGCAAGCAGATAAATCCTATTCCATTAAAGAGAATTATGTTGTCCTGTTTTTTGTAGTTTTGTGGAATTGCTATGGTGGTTAATCCTTCTCTGTTTGTATATTCTATTTTTTCTTCAATCCCGCTTGTATACAAGATTCCTTTTTTTCCAAGCGTTGAAGCAAGGGCGAGAGTTCCATTTATGCACAATTCGCCCCCCATCATTTCAAGTTTATTTTCTGAAATAAATCCTACTTGTTCAACTTCTTCAAGAAGTCTTTTGGAGGTATCTTCCCTATTTTCACAGCATTCACTTATTAAAGCCGTAGAGTTTCCTCCTGCTATTAAAAATTTTCTTGTTTTCATCTTATTTTTCCTGCCAATTGGATTAATTCATAAATCTGTCTTGATTTTGGTTGACCATCGTTAGAATAATTTAGTCTTTGAAAATATGCCGCAAGTTCCAGAGCTCTTTGAAAGGAAGGATTTCCATCTTCTTTTCTTAAAACCTCTCCTAAATTATCTGAAAATAATATCCTATTCTGTTCTTTTCTCCCAATATAGGGCACACAATCTTTTATTCTGGGTGGAATATAGGATTCCTTTTCGGGCCTTGCTCTTGCTCTATAGCTTGGTTGAATCATACCAATAATGCCTAAGCCATATTTTACTATAACTTCATCGTATATCTTTTCTGTATCTAAAGGCCCAATTTTAAGAGAAACGTTATATCTTTCTTTAAGCCAAATAGCTTCGGCAACTTCTGTTGGAACGTAAAATGAACAGGAATCCCAATCTTTAACATCTTCATATATTGCATCAGCATTTTCAAATACCTTGTACGGAAACTGACTAAGTTTTATCCCCTTTCTTCCTGTCTGTTTGCTAATTTCTTCAGAATTTAAGTTGGTTGCAACTTGCCTTACTAATTCCCAGTATCTTTTATCTTTCCAGACCTCGCTTGATATTAAAACCTCTCCTTGTAAGTCCAAACTTAGAAATAATTTTGACAGTAGCTCTCTCTTTTTTCTTTCCCTTATCAAGTTCTCTTTGAAAGATTTTTCTCCTTCTTCTTCACTCGCAGAATTTAGACAATTATAAACTCCAGCGATTAACACATAAAACTTACCTTTACATCTATTTTGTATATCTCTAGCAACTAAAAATCCATCAATTTGATCTAGAGGTTCGTCTCTCAACGAAGCACTTACATTTATTCCATAGTAGCAGTTTAAGTCATCCAGTTTTGTTGGTAGTTCTAATCCTTTTATTAATCCAGAATTTTTCTTAACTTCTTCTAGAATTGTGAACTAAACCAGAATTTTCATTCGTCATGTTGACCCTCCAGACAAAATTTTGATAAAATCTTCTATGAATTTAGATTTGGGGATATATTCTACAACAGTTGTATTCGGCTTATCTTCTGGCTTATTTCTTAAATCAGCAATGCTCATTCCACGTGTAAGCTCTCCTTTTGTTTCTATTACAATATTATAATCTTCGGTTTTGCAGGCTTGGGGATTGAGTAGATAGTAAACTGTAAGGGCGTCATAAACTAAAGCTGCATTAATTCCTTCATCTGCAAAGATATTCTTGATAAATGGCTTCATCATTGCTAAAATTGGCTGTCTTAATTTCTCGTTCTTAATTTTTTCAAAATCTTCAAGTTGCATTTGCACATTATTGCAGGCATCAAGAGAAACAAGAATCTTTTTAATTGGAAAGTTAAAAACAATCTCTGCTGCTTCGGGATCAACATAGAAATTGAATTCGGCTACTCTGCTTTTGTTTCCAGGAACTCTTATTGCTCCGCCCATTATTACTATTTCTCTTATTTTTTTCATTGTTTCTGGAACTTGTTTTATTGCTCTTGCTATATTTGTTAAAGGTCCAAGAGTTACAATTGTTATTTCATATGGATTTTTCTCTATTATTTCTATTATCTTCTCTACAGCATTATTTGCTAGGTTTGCTTCTATTTTTGGATCTATGCCCTCTAGTCCGGATGTGCCATGTACTACTGCTTGGATTAGCTCCTTTTCTAGAGGTTTCTTTTCCCCTGAATAGATTGGAATGTCTTCTCTTTCTAGCAGTTTTAAGAGGTATCTAGCATTTCTTGTCGTATTCTCTATAGTAGAATTGCCTGCTACCGTTGTTATTGCTTCTATCTCAAACATTTTTGACTTTATGGCTAGTATTATGGCTAGGGCATCATCATGACCTGGATCAGTATCTATAATTATCTTTTTCATAGTATTCCTCCTTCAATTAGTTTGATTAGTTCTTCTAGACTTTCTATACAGAAATCTGTAGCTCCACTTTCTTTTCCAATAATTACAGTTTTCATTCCTAAAGATTTTGCTGGGAGAATGTCTGTTGCTTCCTGATCTCCGATTGAAATTGCTCTCTCTGGCGATGTGCCAAAGTAATCTATTACTTGCTGGAAGGCGAGGGGCGATGGTTTTCTAATATTTGGTTCTCCTGTGAACAGGGCGTCATTGATAAAAGGGGAGATCTCTAGATAATCTAAAGTTCTTTTAGCCCAGATTCTTGGAGCAGATGTTAATATTGCTACTCTCCCTTTTAATCTTCTAAATAAATTGGGCAGACTTGGATTCTTTGGAAAATAAACTTCTGGATTTAAGTTCCAGGTGTTTGCAAAATATACATATCTCTCTATTCCAAATTCTTTCTCGACTCCAAGACTTATCTCCCCTTTATATTTTTCTTTTATTATCTGATATTCTTTTTCTGATTCACTTAAAGGAAGATTGAGCCTTTCTGATAGAAATTTATAGGCATTGACTTTTATATCTGCATAGAATTTAGATTTTGAAAATCCCCCTTCTTCAAATCGATATAAAGTCCCATCTAGATCAAAGATAAATAATCTATTGCCAGAGATAGTTCCTGGTTTTTGCAAGATGAACTAAACCAGAATTTTCATTCGTCATGTTGACCCTCCAAGAAATAAAAGGGCGAAAGGGGAGAGTCGAACTCCCATCTCAAGCTCACTGTTCAAGGCAAATCTGCTGATTTGAACCACAGGCTCACGTTCTACCGCTAAACTACAATCGCCATTGTTTATACTATTCTGAATAAAAGATGCATTAAAAACCTTATTATTTAAGTTATTTAAGGATAAATTGAGAAAGCTACAGCTAGAAAAATCTTCAATCGGCTTGATGCCGACAACTCCAGAGATTTACTGCTGTCATGCTCTTTTAAGATATTATGACTATTTAAATTTTTCTGATTTTTACCGATTTTTACTAGTAAGGTTTTTAAACTGACTTTAGGTGATGTGGAAATGGTATTTAATTATGATGTCAGAGAAGTTGACGCTTCTTTGGGAATTCAAAAGTCCAAACAAACTCAAGGACTTTTTGATAATTCTGAAACGAGAGTTAGTAATAGCTTAGATAGAGTTGGAAGCTTGAGACATGAATTTGTTGATGTATCCCATGTAAATCAACTGGCTGATGCTGCGCTTGAACTATGGGGGTTTTATAATGGTTGGAATGGAAATTCTTATACTGCGAGATATCTTGCTGGAGAAATATTAGGGGTTAATCAAGAAGTATTAAATTTGCAAACAAGGTCTTGGATTAAAGAATTGAGACAAAAAGGAACTCCTGCTTCTAGAGTAGATTTAGACTTTATGAGAAATCATCATCCTTGCAGAGTTACTCGAATTGCTGCAACTAATGCTTTGTTAATTAGTAATTTATGGAGTGTATTTTCTTAGTTTAATCTTGCTTGAAAAACTCTTATATCTGGAGACAGCAGAAATATATGATCATTTTCGCTTCTTAAACCGCGATAAATTTTTTGTAAAAGCTCTCTGCGAGCTTTATCAACGTAAAATTCATTATAATATTCTGGGCGGGTTTTCTTCAAGATTCTCCAGAATAATGAATTTACATCAGGATAAGGATATTTTGTCAAGATTATTGAATTGCAAGTATCTCCTGGAAAGTCTACTCCGCGATTGCATTTTGTTGAATATAAAATCGGAATTTCTTTATTCTTAAAGTGTTTAATTATTTCTCCTACATTTTCTTTGTCTTGTTGCTCTCTTAATTCTTCTTGAGTCATCATATTTAGATTAAATTGCTCTTTTTCTTGTTTTGAAGGCAGATCAAAAAAAGAATTTACATGGACTAATGCCGGCTTTTCAGCTTGGATTATGCATTTTTGCAAAGCTTTAAGATATTGTTCTCTTGTTACTTTTCCTTTTTTGAAGTTATCATACTTGCAATCTATTTCTAAGCCAGTTCTCATAGGAGAAATAGAGCCAGGCATTTTTGTCTCAGCTTCTATAATCTTAAAATTATTTAATCCAAATACATCTTGCAAAACTTGGGGAGAATGAATTGTACCAGACATTAAAACAAGAACTTTATTCTTGTCTTCTAGTTCTTTATATCTTTTTTCTAAGTCTGTTGTAATTATCTTTACTATTAAATCTCTATCTTCTCTCTCAAAAGTTACATAAGTTTCTTGGAAATAATCTTGGAAGCTCCTAGCAACTTCATCTACATGATAGCAATAATTTTCTTCATCACATTCTACATCTTCCATAATAGAAGAATCTAAGAATTCTTTAAGAATATCAAGAATTTTTGTATCTTGTATTGATATTATCTCCTCATTAATATTTTCTTTTAATAATAATCTTACAATCTCAGCAATTCTTTCTACTGCTTCTTGGGATCTAGTGCCTGGAAATAAGCTGCCTAAAGCCATATACAGCCTATTAAGATTTATTATCTTGTAGTTTGCAAATGAATCTAAGAATTCATCACACTCATCAATTATTTCTATATCTGTCGCTGGCTTCCTATTCATAACTGTTTCAAGCTTGTATTTTAAGCTATTAAAAATTAAGACATCAGCATCTGAATATGCTTTATACTGTTCATAATAGCCACAACCCTGCCTACGATGATATATTTTAAAGAAAATATCTTTTAATCCAAGGTATTCAGCCGGATTAGAGTCTTCAAGGTTTAGAGCAAGAGAAGAAGGAGCTATTGGGCTCCAGTAAGGGCATATTGTTGCTATAGACATTCTTTTAACATGCTTTAAAGATAGAAAATCAGTTGCTCTTATTTTTTTATTTCTTTTTAAATAATCTTTTATAATATTTATATTTTTTTCTTTTATTTCTATTTTACATGGCAAGATGCTATTATCACAAGAGTCTGCTTTTTTTCTAACCTCTCTTTTTTCCTGAAAGCCAGAAAGAGTTGAATTTATTTCTCTTGCTTCTATTTGAGATTCTTTTATAAAAGGGCAAGAAAAATTCTGCCTGCCTGTTATAATCTTTATTTTTAATCTTTCCCCATTTTCTTTTTTTAGGAATTTTTTCTCTGTATAATCATCTTGATATTGCTTCTGGAGATTTTTTACTGGGACAACAATAGAAGCTTTGCCTATTTCTTTAGCTAAGTTTAAGGCAATAGCACTTTTTCCAGAGCCGCAGACGCCTTTTATAAAAATAGTTTTATATCCTTGATTTATAGATTTTATAACTTCTTGGACAACATCTTCTTGAGTTTTTCCATTAGAAAATTTTAGAGGTTCAAGAGCCTTTTCTTCTCCGTTTTTTAATTCAAATAAGCTCCACATCAGATTAGTCTGGCTTGTGTATTTATAAGGATTTAGTTATACTTCAAAGTGGGGATAATCTTGGTTTATAACATATATTCTGCTGCAGTTATTTATTTAAAGGAGTATTTGATTGATAAATTATGACTGGAGTAGCAAATTCAAGAGAAACAGATTTGGCAAAAGGGCTTATTGCAAGATTTGGGGGAAGAGTTTTAGATGGATGGGAAAGAGAAGATTTGGAGAGGATAGAATATGTTCAACTTTCTGGAGTCAAAGAATTAGATGTTAGGGTGCTGCATAGCTGGCTTGAACAAAGATATAAAGCTAAGGAATTTAAAGTTACTTTCAATAAACTTAATTGGGGACTTGGAGTAGAAGATAATAAAGGGCGGAGAAGTATTGTTGCTTATACTTATTTCCCTTGTGATACTTGTTTAACAGTTAGTCGAGATGCAAGTTTGGTTTAATTCAAAATGAAAAACAGATATATTACTTTATGGCTGGCTTTAGCTTGTATAATTATATTTGTTTTACAATTAATAATTCCGGGATTTACAGATTATTTAATTTTAAATCAAAATGCTTTATCTGGAGAAATATGGAGATTTGTGACTGCGATATTCTTGCATGGCAGTTTTTCTCATCTTCTTTTAAATATGTTTGCTCTTATTTTATTTGGGCTTATTTTAGAGAGCTTAATAGGGAGCAGGCGATTCCTGGTTGTATTTTTAGTTTCAGGAGTAATTGCCAATGTTATTTCTGTGTTTTTTTATTCTTCTTCTTTAGGAGCTTCAGGAGCAATATTTGGAGTTTTAGGGGCATTGACTATTATTAGACCTATGATGACTATTTTTGTTTATTATTTACCAATGCCTATGTTTATTGCCGCAATTATATGGATTGGAATAGATTTATGGGGAATTGTTAATCCTTCAAATGTTGGTAATATAGCACATTTATCGGGGATTGTTGTAGGTTTTATTGCAGGATTTTATTATAGAATTAAACATTTTAAAAAAGAGAAAATCAAAGATAATTATTCTATTTCAAGAATTCATATTCCGGAAAAAGAGATGAGGAATTGGGAAGATAGATTTATGAGATAATTTTCTTAACTTGTTTTTTGATTTATAAAAATTATTCTGTTATTAAATCTAATCCTGTTATGCTTTGTGTTAACTCTCTGAATCTTGAATTTGCTGCCAGTTCCTTAGAAACTTGAAAAATATATTCTCGTGAATTTCCCTTTAAAAAATTGAGTAAACCTCTCTCAGAATATTTTCTCCCAAACTCATGGAATCCCCCTCTAAATTGATTAAGCTTGAGAATTTCATAATAACTTTCTTTTTTGACTATTTTTCTTAATTCAGATTGCATGCAAAACTTTAAAATTAAAAGTATTTAAACTTTTATAAATTCTTAGCAGCTTCTCTTAATTGTTCAACTTTATCCAGCCTTTCCCATGAGAATTCTGGTCTGCCAAAATGCCCATAGGCTGCAGTCTGCCTGTAAATTGGTCTGCGCAATTCTAATGATTCTATAATTCCTTTTGGAGTCAGTTTAAAAAATTTCCTGACTAATAAGGAAATTTTTTCTTCTTCTATTTTATTTGTTCCAAAACAATCGACATTAATTGAAGTTGGCTCTGCAACCCCTATAGCATAGCTTAAAGCAATTTCACATTTATCTGCTAAACCAGAAGCAACTATATTTTTTGCAATATATCTTGCCATATAAGCAGCTGATCTGTCTACTTTGCTTGGATCTTTGCCAGAAAATGCCCCTCCTCCATGTCTTCCTACTCCCCCATAGCTATCAACTATTATTTTTCTGCCTGTTACTCCTGTATCTCCTTCTGGTCCGCCAATTATAAACGCTCCTGTTGCATTAATGTGAATTTTTGTTCTTTCATCTATCATTCTTCCGCAAATAGGCTTAACAACTTTTTCTAAAATTTCTATTTTTAATTCATCCTCTGAAATATTTTCTTTATGCTGCTGTGCAATAACAATAGCATCGATTCTTGCAGGCTTGTTATCATGATATTCTATTGTTACTTGAGATTTGCCATCAGGACCTATATTTTCTATTTCTCTATTCTTCCTGACATCTGCCATTTTTTTTGTCAGCTTATGTGCTAGGATTATTGGCAGAGGCATCAGTTCCGGAGTTTCATTGCAAGCATATCCATACATCATTCCTTGGTCTCCTGCTCCTTCTCTATCAACTCCTTGTGAAATATTTGGAGATTGCCCATGAATAGAAACCCAAACTCCTGCATCATCACAATCTATTCCAAAAGCAGGATCGCAATAGCCTATTTCTTTTAGTGTTTGCCTTGCAATCCTTTGTACATCTGCAAATCCTCTTGTTGTTACTTCTCCAGCAACATGGACTGAGCCTGTAGTGACTAAAGTTTCAACAGCAACTCTTGAATAAGGGTCTTGTGCTATTAAAGAATCAAGAATTGCATCTGAAATCTGATCGCAGATTTTATCAGGATGACCTTCTGTTACACTCTCACTTGTAATAAAAGTTATTTTTACCATGTTAATTATTTGAAATTACTATTTATAATATCTATTGACATAAATATTCTTATAGGAATATTTATATACTAATAAAAAGTGATAAAAAATATGTTTCCTGAAATTTCAAATATTAAAATAAGAAGGCAGAGGCTTGGGATTAAACAAGGAGAGCTTGCAGAATTATCTAAAGTATCACAAAGTATGATTACCAAGCTTGAGAAAGGGAAGTTAGAGCCTTCATATACAATAGCAAAGAGGATTTTTTTAGCTTTAGATTCTTTAGAGCATAAAAAGGAAAATAAATGCTCTGATATTATGACTTCAAAACTGCTGTTTGCAAAAAAAGGAGATAAGATAGAAAAAGCAGCTGAATTAATGAAAAGACATTTTATAGATCAACTGCCAATTTTAGAGGGAAAGAGAGTTGTAGGAAGTATTTCTGAATACTTAATTTTTTCAAAATTAATGCAGATTGACAAGAAGAAATTATTAAATATGGAAATAAAAGAAATTATGCAGGAGCCATTTCCAATTGTTAATTATAGCATGCCTGTTTCTGTTGTCTTGCCTATGCTAAAAACTGCTGATGCGATTCTTGTATCAGAAAATTCTGAAATAAAGGGGATAATTACTAAGGCAAATTTGATATAAGAAAAGGTATGCCTCCGCCGCCGAAATCGTCATCGTAGGCTTTTAGAGTGATGCCTAAACTATTTACTCTAAAAAGAATTTGTATCCATTAGCTATAATCTTCTTCTTTGACTTTATCGCATTAAAAGCTTCTAATTGCTTCTCATTAAGCTCTTGATTGTATTTTGCTTCGATTAAACTATCTTTTGTAATAAAGTCTATTTCTGCTGAGTTTTCTAGATAATAATTAGGGTTTTTATCTTTAATTTTTAAGAATACAAGGTTTTCATAACTTGCCCCCAAGTCCTTAAAGTCAGTTATAATATTTTTTATTCCCACATCTCCGATATATATTTTTTTAGGAGATGTTACTCTCTCATTTACAGATTTTGAATATCTGTCAACAACATAAAATAAATATGCTTTTTCAAAATAACCAACAAATCTTTTAACGCTGTCTACTGAAATCTTTAATATCTCTGCGAGTTTGTTATAGCTCATAGGCTTACCAACTCTTTGGCATAACAAAACAAATAATTCTTTTACTGCTTTTTCTCCAGATATTTTATGATATGCAATTATGTCTTTGTAGATAATGCTTTCAACTAACTCGTTTAAGTAAGCTCTGTCTTCTGTTAAAACATAATAAGGAATTCCTCCAATTTTCAGATAATCCTTAAAATAACTTTCCAGTTTTGATTTGTCTGCTTTGCCTATCTCTGCTTTTTTGAACTGCAAAAATTCTTGGAAATTCAAAGGCATTACCTCTATTGTTCTAGTTCTGCCTGTAAGAAGGGCTTTTTTATCTCTCATCATAGTAGCAATTGATGAAGAGCAAATAACCTTTATATTTTCATTATCATATAAACTTTTTAATTCCTGTTCAAAGTTATCTCTAGAAGTCACTTCATCTAAAAATAAATAGAAAAAATCTGAAACAGATTTCTTATGAATTTTTCGATATTCTTCAATTAATTGATGGATTGAATTTTCTAATAGGTTAAAAGAGTCAAGCCGGATAAATAGAATGTCTTCAGGTTTTGTATTAGCTAATAACTTGTTTATAGTCTGCATTAATATTGTAGTTTTGCCAATTCTTCTTAATCCTGTAAGAAATATAATCTCTTTACTTTTTATATTTCTAAATAATTCATTTATGTAAATCTCTCTTGGTATGCTTTCTTCTTTAAATTTTCTTTCCCACCATGGATTCTGCTTGTATAGTTCTGATTCGATATTCATAATGATTGTAGAATTTTGGGGTTTATAAGCTTTACTATCCCATCGTATAGTTTAGCCTATTTCTTTACGATGGGATAGTATAGTCTAAATGTCAGAAAACTTATGAAATGATGATTTATCGAGATAAAAGAATGGAAAAAGGTTAGAGGACCCACGAAAAGACCATGAAGTATGAGTGCCCTCTCTGGGATTCGCACCCAGGTTTCCACCGTTCTCTAAAACCTCTTTTATCTTGAGGCATTATAGAATGCCTGTCCAAAGATGGACTGAGGTATCATCTCATCGATTAAACCTCGGCAAGTTTGAGAGGGTGAAGTCCTTGGCTTCTAGACGAAAAGGGCATAACTATTGTTATTGAGACAGCTTTTTAAATCTTAATAATTCAAAAGAAGAGAAGATAAATATAAATATCTCTTTTTATATCAACTTATATGAAAAATATAATTATTCCAAATCCTGAAGAATTAAAGAAGAAGATTGATACTATTAAGAAAGATGGTAGAAAAAAGCTGCATATTCTCTCAGATTTTGACAGAACTTTAACTTATGGTGTAAAAAATGGAAAACTTGCCCCTTCTCTTATTTCTCTTTTAAGAAACGGAAAATATCTTACACAAGATTATGCTCCTAAAGCTCATGATTTATTTAATATTTATCATCCAATTGAAATTTCTCACACAATTTCTAAAGAAGAGAAAAATCTTAAAATGATGGAGTGGTGGAGAAAGCATTTTGATTTATTAATAGAATCTGGATTAGACAAAAAAACAATAAAAAAAGCAACCAAAGATATGATACAAGATAAGATAGTTTTGCTAAGAGATGGTGCAAAGAACTTTTTTAAGGAATTAAGTGAAAAAAATATTCCTTTAATAATACTCTCTTCCAGTATCAGTGATTTAATAATAGAAATCTTAAAACAAGAAAATTGTCTTTACAATAACATTCACATAATTGGGAATAATCTTGAATGGGATGAAAAAGGTAAATTTGTAAGAATAGAAAAGATTATTCATGTTTTTAACAAGCACGAGTCAGAGCTAAGAAACCTAACAATTTATAAAGAACTTGAAAAAAGAAAAAATGTTATTCTTTTAGGAGATAGTATGGGAGATTTAGGAATGGTTGAAGGTTTTCCTTATAAAAATCTAATAAAAATAGCTTTCTTAAATGAAAAAGAGGAAATAGAAAAACACTTACCAGTTTTTCAAGAGCATTTTGATGTAATTCTCCTAGAAGACCCTGATTTTTCGTATGTCAACTCTCTTCTAAAAGATTTAATTTAAATAGAAAGCATGATAATTATTCCCAAAGTATTAAAGATAAGAGAGATAATTGCAAGCCAGTATTGTTTCAAGTTACTTAAGCCCGCAAGCAAAGAAATTCCAAGCTCATCAGGAAGAGGAGAAGCTATCACAAATCCTGCAAGAGCAAGAAGAAAATAGTGCATTAATGTTTTTCCAAGAGTATGTTTTAATAGTTTTTCTGGCTCTTCAATAAAATATTCTTTCTTAAGATTATTAAATTCGTCTGCTAAAGAAAATTTAATTATATTAAATATAAGCAAATCACTTAATAAAGCTCCAAATCCTCCTATAATTCCTACAAGCCAGATATTACTTGGATTTAAAGTCAGGAAAAATCCTACTGCAAAAGGGGTTGTAAATCCAAAAGAAAAAAGCATTCCTGCCAGAAAAATGCTAATATAAGAAGCACTTAAAGAGCTGGTAAATGAATTAACTTGTGGAATTCTGAACAAAGAATATGCAAATACAATCAATACTATAAGTACTGCTAACTTAGGGTAGTTGTATTTTAATAATAATCTTTTCATCTCTTTTGATACACATAAGAAACAAAGTTTATAAATATTCTTGATAAATAAATAGCCCTACTCGGATTCGAACCGAGGTCCCAGCCTTCAGAGGGCCGGATCCTTGACCACTAGACGATAGGGCTAGTAATAAACTCTAATAACTCTTATTTATAAAACTTCCCAACAGAAAAGTATATAAATAAGTTAGGCTTACCTAACTTATTAAGAAAGATAAAAATGGAAGACTATCTAAGAATTATATATGAACTATTTAAAGAAAAAGAAGAAGTGAAAAGTGTAGATATAGCCTTAAGATTGAAAATTTCAAAGGCTTCAGTCTCAGAAATGTTAAGAAAGCTCTCGAAAAAAAATCTTGTTAGCATCAAGCCATATTCCCAACTCAAATTGACTTCAAAAGGCAGGGAAAAAGCACAAGCTTTATACAGAAAGCATAATATAATAAAAAGCTTTATGAATAAACTATTAAAAGATGAAGAAAAAGCTGAAAATGAAGCTCACAAGCTAGAACATGCTTTTTCCTTTGATTCTGCAGAAATTCTAAATAATATATTAGAAGGAAAAAGAAAGGTAATAGAAGAATCCCTGGAATACATAGGATAAGGTTTAAAAATAGACTTTTTCTACTACTATTATGAAAAGATCATCAAGGCGCTGGAAGAAAAAAGGACAGATGAGATGGAAGTGGCAGAGAAAGAGAATTAGAAAAGAAAAAGCCAGAAGAAAAGCCCATAGAGCGAGAAGTAAATAATTATAATTCTGAGTTAGTAATTCTATAAGTTGATGTTGCTAAAGAAGTAAACAAAACAAGATGCTATAAAGAAGAGATAATAATATAATCTTACAAGCAGAACAAGGTGGTAAAATAAGGGCAATAAATAATAATTAATAACAAAACATAATGAGGTTAGCTCAAGATTTTTAAGATTAATAGTGATTAACAACCAAAAGTTTTTTTGTAAACAATCTATATCCTGGACAACAACAAGGTTTATAAAAAAACTTTTCTCTCTTGATATATGGATAGTGATATTTGGACAGAAAAATACAGACCTTTTGATTTTCAAGGATTAGTCGGACAAGGCGAGATTGTAAAGAGAGTTAAAAACTTAGTTTCAGCTATGAATATTCCTCATTTACTTTTTGCTGGGCCAGCAGGCACAGGTAAATCTACTCTTGCACTAATTATAGTAAAACAGCTATTTGGAGAGCGCTGGAGAGAGAGTTATCTTGAATTAAATGCTTCAGATGAAAGAGGAATTGATGTTGTAAGGCAGAAAGTTAAAAACTTTGCCCGCACTAAGTCATTATCAAAAGTTCCTTTTAAAGTTATTTTCTTAGATGAAGCTGATGCACTGACAAGAGAAGCTCAGCAGGCTTTAAGAAGAACTATGGAGAATTATACAAATACTTGCAGATTTATTCTCAGCTGTAATTATTCTTCAAAAATTATTGATCCTATTCAGTCAAGGTGTGCTGTCTTTCGCTTTAAACTATTAGAAAAAAAAGATGTTGCAGAAGTTGTAAAAAAGATAGCAGAAAATGAAAAACTTGAGATAGATGATGCAGCAGTAGAAATATTATATGAATCAAGTGAAGGGGATTGCAGAAGAGTTATAAACCTTATTCAAGCAACAGCCTCAATCTCAACAAAAATAACAGCAGAGCTAGTTAATACAATAGTCTCATCTGCTCGCCCAAAAGATATCAAAGTAGTATTAGAATATGCTTTATCAGGAGATTTCTTAACAGCGAGAAACAAGCTTTTAGATATAATGCTAAAAGAATCAATTTCAGGGCAAGATGTTATAAAAGCAATCCAGAAAGAAATATGGAACTTGCAAATAGAGCCTGAAATTAAAGTAAGGCTGACAGAAAAAACAGGTGAAATTGAATTTAGATTAGTAGAAGGCAGTGATGAATTTATTCAGCTTGAGAGTTTGTTGGCTTCTTTTATTCTAGCAGGACAGGGAAAAAGTTAAAAATAAAACAAACACAACAATGCTTAAATATTCTAATAATAGAATATTTTTATGATAACAGAAGAAGCTATTGAATTAAATAATGCTCTTGCAAGAAATTCATTTATTTTTAGAATGCTTTCTTCTGCTGGAAAAAAAGCATTTTTTCCAAAAAAAGGAATTCTTCAGCAGACAGCAGAGGCAAAAACAACAAGGTTAAATGCCACAATTGGGCAGGCATTTGAAGATGATGGCTTGCCAATGGTTTTAGATTCATTAGAAAGGCAAATAAGCATTAAGCCGCAAGAGGTATTTCTCTACTCTCCAAGCCCAGGGCAAAAAGAATTAAGAGATGAATGGAAAAAATCAATCCAAAGAAAAAATCAGTCATTGCAGTCATTTATATCAACACCAATTGTAACAGGAGGCATAACTCATGCTCTCTCAATAGTTGGCAGACTTTTTGTTAATCAAGAGGAAGGAATAATTACTCCGGACAGATTCTGGGAAAATTATACACTAACTTTTGATTCATCATTTAATCAATTCCCATTATTTTATTACAAAAGATTCAATATAGAAGGATTAGCAAGAAAATTAGTTGGAAGGGACAGCAAGAAAATTATTTTATTAAATTTTCCTAATAATCCTACAGGCTATACTCCAACACAAGCTGAGGCAGAGGAAATCAAACAAGTTATCAAAGAAGCAGCAGGAAGAAATAATTTAGTGGTTGCAATATGTGATGATGCTTATTTTGGCTTGGTATATGAAAAAAATGTAGAAAAAGAATCTATGTTTTCTAAATTAGCAGGCCTTGATGAAAGAGTTCTGGCAATAAAAGTTGATGGAATCTCAAAAGAAATGTATGCATGGGGGCTGAGAATTGGTTTTATAACTTATGGAATAAAAGGGCTTGAGAAGCTTGCTGCAGCAGCTCTAGAGGATAAAACAGCAGGAATAGTAAGAGCAACAATTTCTAATGCCTCAACACTATCACAAACAATAGCTATAAATGCTCTTAAATCGCCTCAGCTAGAAGCTCAAGCCGCACAAAAATTTGAAGAGTTAAGAGCAAGATATCAGATTGTAAAGCAGACCTTAAATGAACATCCTGAATATTCAGAATTTTTTGAGGCGCTTCCATTTAATTCAGGCTATTTTATGTGTGTGCAATTAAAAAATCTCTCTCCAGATAAAATAAGGAAAAAGCTTATTGAAGAGTTCAGCACAGGCGTCATAGCAGGAGAAGACACATTAAGAATTGCTTATTCTGCTGTAAACAAAAGCATGATTCCAGCTTTATTTGATAATATTTATCAGGCAGCTATGAGAAACTAATAGAAGAGAAAATCCAATAATTAAAATGTGGATTTTCCAGTATTATTTTGAATCAAACTCTTTCTTAGTTTTTTCATATTTTTGTTTAGCTTCTAAATAAGGTTTTAATGCATTATTTCTAAATCTATCAAGAGCTTCCTCTAATTCAGATAAACTTAATCTATTATTCTCATAACTCTTTGTCATCTCTTGCATTTTTGATTCTGCATCTCTATAGACCTTTTCTTTTCTATCTAAATCTACCTTATCAATGGGATAAAGCCCAGCTTTTTTCTCTTCCCAAGGAACCCATTTCCCATTATACGGAACAAGCCTTTCATTATTTGCCTTTATTGTTTCGTCTGTTTTTTTATAATTGACTCTTCCAGCGCCATCAACTGTATAAGGAATAGAAACAAGTGTTTTTTCTGCTGAGGGAAAAGAATTATCCTTTTTTTTATCTTCTTTATTATAAGGACTAGCAGCGCTTACAACAGCTCCAATTCCAATAGTTGCCACTTCTGTTGTCAGCTTCAACGTCTCATTTGTTAATTCTGCGGCTGCGCCAATAGCTTCAAAAGGCAATTTTATTAATTCTGCGCATCCACTACTAAAATATAAACTTCCTGCAGCAATAGTCATTAAAATTATTCTCTTAAAAATCATCTTCTATTTTCTAACTTTGGTTTAATTATTTCATTCATAAGGCTGTCTAAAGAGCTCTCTAATTCATCTAAGCTCTTTTTTACTCCTTCATATTTTTTTAAGCCATTAGCATTATTGCTTTCTAATTCTCCTAATATTCTCTCTGAATAATTAATTTTTGATTTTATTTTATATAACTCTTCATTACCTTCCAATTGTCTTTCTATTTTAGAATATTTTTCTTTGTAGTCTGAAAGCCTTTTTCTTTCAGAAGGATATGATTGAAAGGTTTTTTCAAATGCATCATGTAATTCTGGAGAAGCTTCTAAAATAAAATGCAAATCAGGAGTTCCGCTAAATAAAGGTCTTCCTGGAACAGCATTACATCCATAAATATTTGATATAAGCGCCGCTGTTAAGATTATTTTTTTAAATTTCATTTTGCCTCACTCTCCTTAAAATTTAAAGCAACCTGCAGTGTTTCTTCAACCTCTCTTAAAACAATAGTGGCATTTGAATCATCTTTATATTGAGATAATTCAGATTTCATTGAATTAAGTTCTGGAATAGAGCCAAGAATATTTCCCCTATTTGTATAAGCATAAAAGTAATTTCCAGCAGCAACATTAACATAACTGCCAAAACTAGCTCTAATTCCTCTAAGCTTCCTAAAATAATTTTTTAAATCAGGAATTGATTTACTTTGAATATTTGTTCTTGCTTCTAAATTTGGCAATACAATTTCTTTTCTTAAGCCATTTAATGCTTTTTCTAATTCATCTAAACTATCTTTTCTACCCTCATAATGTATAATTTTATTAGCTGTTTCTGCTTGTAATTGCTTTGACTTTTCTTCATTATATGCCTGACTTAGACTATTATTGCTTATTTTTTCTTCAATACTTTTTTCATTCTCTTTCATACGTGCCTCTGCTTTTTCAACTGCCCGATAATACTTATTTGCGCCAGTTACCTCCATCATTCCCCATATCAACGGAGCAGCGCATCCACTGCTAATAGAAATAACCCCAGCAACAACACTTGTCAACAATATTTTTTTAAGACTCATCTTATTCCAACTCTCCTTGCCTCTTGTATTTCTCCTTTTAATTTTGAAATTAATTTACTTGCCTCTTCTGGATCTTTTTCTGCTTTCCTCAAAATTTTTTGGTACTCATTATTAAAATAATCTAATTTCTCTTGTCTTACTTGTTCATAATTAGGTGTTGGATTTTGTCTTGATGTTTCTCTAGGTGTTTCATGATATACTGCTCCTAGAGCATTGCCCGTTCTTCTAGTTCGGTTTTGGGGTTGTGGAATTGTGCTAGCAAAACTAGTGTTTCCAGAAACATAAACTTCAACATTAAGAGATATAGATTCTAATTTAAGCTGGTTATTATTTCTTTGGGAAGGCATTAAAGAAACATTTACAGGAGTAACTTTTATAGTATAATTTCTATCTTTTACTCTTTGTTTATTCTCAACAGCTCTCATTGCTCTTTGGATTTGTTCTTGTTTATTTTGTTCTTTAACTCTTTCATCTAAATGACTAGCTACAAATGGACAAGGATTTGCAGAATAAATGCTTTTTTTAAGTTCCCATTGAGCGCTTGCCTTATCGACTAAATAAACATAAGCAGATTCAAAAGATAACAAAGTACTTTGACTGCCTCTTTGTCTAACTGACTGATAATCACATCCAAATAAAATGCTAACATAATCATCAACAGGATATCTAAAAGCTCCTTTTCTTTCTTTAAGTGGAATAAGTTCTTCTTCTGCAGTTGTCCCAACAAACTCATCCTGAGCAGCATGGTTTAAATTCTGGCTGAAAACAAGAACTTTTTCTTCTAAATTTTGAGGTTTTGGAGCTTGAACTACAGTAATTGGCTGAGAAACGTTTTTTCTTGCAGTTCTACTAAGTGCATAAGTTAAATCTGGTGTAAACTTACCTTCATTAACATTTCTACGAGTTCTCATTGAACACAAAGAATCTCTTGACATATCTTCTACTGTATCAATAAAATCTCCATCTTTCCCAAAATTATTTAAGTTAACTAAAGAAAATATATGATAATCTCCCAAACTTCTTACAAGTTCATTAATTGATTTAAATTTTGGCTCAGTCCAATCAGAAGAACCAACACCAATTGAACCATAAAGATTATTTTCCTGATAAACAAAAACAGTATGCCCTTTCTTTTTTCCTTCCATTACCAATATTACAGGAGGATAAGCATCATCACTTAACAAAGATGCGTAAGCAATTGCATAATCTTCACAATCTCCTCCGCCTTTCTCATAGGAATTTCTAAAAGATGACCAAAAATCATCTCTTCCATAATTTTCCTTGTCACTTTTATAACTGAAATTATGCGACATAAAATCCCTTGCTTCATCCGGACTACTTATCAGCTGAATAACTTCTTGGTAAGATTCTTCATGCCTTCTTGAATTTACTGCATCTTTTATATAGTCATATAAACTTTTTGTGAAAATACTAGCTTCAGCTTTACTGCCCAAAGACAGACATCCTGCAATAACTAAACTTACAAGAGTTTTTCTAAATTTATTTTTAATTGTCATAGTATTATTTTCTATTTTTAAGCCCCCTTCTTAATAAGACAACTCCAAAAGGGACAGTGGCTAATATTCCTATAACCGGAATAAAAGGAGAGATAGCCAGTAATCCTCCCCCTAAAATAGCTTTACCATAACTCCTTCTTGGTTGTTCAGGAGAAGAGTTGATGTACTCCTCAACGGTTGGCCTCACAAGTCTCAAATCTTGACTTGGTTTGGGATTATTAGCATCTATTAAGTATCTAGTAAGGTCACTTCTGGGCAGTCCATCATGAGAGTTATTTTCATTATATTTAGGAAAGGGAGACGGTTCAGCAGCTCTTCTAGAAGTAAATAAAGGCCCATCTTCTGGCTTTTCTCTTGGAGCTCCAATTACTTCAGATAAATTTTTTAACATTTCTGATTTAATATAATCAGGTAATTTTTCTGAAACCATCTTAACTATTCTTACATTTATTAGAACATTTAGTAACCGGAGATGTTTCATAAATTATATCTCCTATTCCTGAAGAATAATCCAATCTTCTATACTCGCCTCTCAAGCCTTTATCGAGAAGATATAGCATAAGCCCCCCTGTAATCTGGTTTGGGCTAACAAGTGCTGGTGAAATTGCGCATAATCCCTTATCTTCTTTACTTTCTTTTTTTATTTTTACAAAAGCAGATGGTTCTCCACCCAATTGACAATCTAAGCATGCTGTCTTTCCTGGAATGAATATTTCGGCTTCTCCTGAATAAATACCGCAACCCCCATTAATTAGCGGAATTCCATATTTCATAGAAGCTTGATTCATATAGTATCTCGCCTCTAAATTATCAACACAACTAAAAATAAAGTCATAGCCAGAAGGATTAAAGTTTTCTCCTATTTTTCCTTCCAATCCCCTAACTTTTTCTGAATACTTTTTTAATCTATCTGCAAGTATTATTGATTTAAGCCCACTAGAATTATAGAATAAAAACTGCCTATTAAGATTACTTTTTTCTATGCTATCAAAATCTACGATAGTCAAATCTACCCCAAGATTAGCAAGCGCTATTGCACTAGCAGTTCCTATTCCACCTGCACCAACTTGAATAACCTTTTTATCAAATCTTTGCGGCTCTTTTACGCTATAGATAAAACTTTTTGACTTTATATCTCCTTTTAATTGAAACAATCTTTTCCTCATCTCATCAACAACCATGGCAGCGCAAACCATACTGTTTACTAGCCCTTGTTTTTGAACATATTGACTATCTTCTAGCTCTCTGTCTTCAATATAAAAAGAAAAACCATCATTTCCAGAAGAACAAGAGATATAATCTATCTTATTGTCCTTGGCAATTTGTCCTGCATATATTTTTGAATCTTTATTATTTGTAGCATCAATTACGAAGTTCGCGCCCATAAGATAAATTTTAGCCAAATCTTGATTATGTAATGCATCTTCTTTTTGCACAACCTTGTCAACTTCTTCATCTCTTGCATCATTCCTTGCCATTTTTTCAAATTCAAAAAAATAAGATTTTCCTATTCTCCTTATATCTCCCACACCTATTGAAATAAGATCAGCCAGAATAAAATCAGAAAGCCTGTCATTGCCTATCAAAACAACTCTCAGATTTGTCAGTCTTTCAGGAATCCAATTTGGAATTATATCCTGCCTATTTGTTCTTTCACTTACCATTTTTTAAATCCTTGAACTTTTTCTTCAAATTCTTTAATTAAATCCTCTTCTTTGAAATCTTCGCCACCATCTATAATCTTTATTTTGGCATTTTTCAAAATTCTTTCAGACAAGCCACAAAATCTACAATTAGTAATCAAGCCCAACTCAGCATATCTTTCAAGCCTAAAATTTGTAACAAGTGAATAATAAACGCCAGAAGATGCTAGAAAAGCAGGATTATATGATTCTATTACTCCGCCCCAATTCTCTAAGGCCAATTCCTTTCTGGCATCATTTATTAATAATCTTTCCAAATTTCCTGTTTTTTCATCTTCTAATTCTACCAGAATTATGGGGCGATTATTAGAATAAGTTAGTTTAAAAGAGAGTTTTTTATCTTTAGGCCTTAGCTTAAATACTCTCTTAAGATTTTTGCTTGTTATTATAACCTCTCTATCTATTACAATGTTACAAGCAGGAATCTGCTCATAAGACACCTCTGAATTATCACCTGCAACTGAAGTCATTATAGTGTCTCTAAGAATATCATCTTTGCCAGAATGACAAACCCTGAGATCTCCGTGACTGTGCCATTTACCTATTAATCTATAGCCTAGCTTACTGACTAAGTCTTTTATTTCACCACTGTCAGCCTCTGCACTGCTTGGAGAAGTCTTTTGATTTGGGGCTAAAATAGCATTATGCACAATTCCATCAGTCAGCCCTATGGGAGAAAGCAAAATCCCAGAACATTCATTATGTCTAGAAATCCTAGCATAGGCGTTTATTTTTTCAGACACCTTTCTATAAATAGGTACACAAGTAAAATTATCGGTGATTTCTTTTATCATTTTAAGTATTATGGCAGTGAAATGAGCCTAATCTAGACACATTTGCTGCAAAATTTTTAAGATGCCATATCCTTTCTGGAACACTATTCCCTATAGACTCGCCGCTATTTATTCCGCCATCACCAAGTAGATGGTGTGGCATATGGTCTAATGTGGTAAAAGGAGAATTTCTATCCGGCCTTTCTGCAAATCGTGGTGATTCTCCAAGCTTACCATTAACCAAATCGATAGTTCCAGCACTCTGCCCCTCAATGTAGCTTTTTCCAGTATTATAATTATAGTGAGGCTTAATAAGATGGTAAACTCGCCGTATGCTTGTGTCAAAGCCTAAATCACCATACTCATACGCACATCTATATTTTGAGGCGCCAATAGCGCTCATATGTAGATTAATTGATATATCACTCTCGCTTCTCTGAGCTTCAGAAAATTCTGCATATACTTCATCTTCAAGTTTTTTCCTAAACCTCCTGTGAAATTCCCTCTCAACAATATCAGTAGTTGCAACAGCGCCATCCCTTATTACATAATATCTGCCATTTACAAATACCTGACCACTTGATTTGGAATAATCTAATGGAAAGATGTTCTTGTTCATAATAATGCAATCTCCACCAATAATCATTGGAAATACAAAACTCTGTACTTTCTTTGCTTCAAAAACCTTGTAACTTAATTCTCTATATCTTTCTTTTTGCTGTTTGCTAAGAGTTCTTTCAGATTCTGGAAGAGCTATTTTATTTAGAAAAAATAAAATATCATTCTTTAGGTTAATATCTCCTTCAATACACTCCACACCAAGGATTTTAGCTAACTTATCTTTCTCAATTTTCTTGAACTCACAAAAAAATCTCGAATTCTCACTTATATAACACCTCTCTTCATCTTCTAAGGAGATGCCAGGGGCTATATGGAATTTGTTGTTCAAATAAATTATAAATCCGTTGGCTTGCTCAGGAGTTTTTGATAAATGGTAATACCTTCTGCCAACTATAAGAAATACAGAAGCATTATATTTATGGAAATCTGTCTCTGGAAACATATTTCTAGCGATTCACCAATACCCATCTATTAATACTCCTGTTACCCTTATTGCAAGCTGGTCTTCTGGCTCACCAAAATCCTTAACATACTTTTCTGCAGGCTCATTTGGATCTATAGCCACAACATCAACAGGCCTATTCAATTCATCAAGAACCACAGCATTAAGTTTGTATTTCTTACCTTCTAACTGTCTTTTGAGTCCTTGTGCAGTTCCATAGTCTTCTCCACTCCACTCCCTCTTAATCACAAAATCCATTACTAATTGATCAATTGTTTTTCCCTGGACTTCATTTCTAGGAACCAAACCAGTCAAAGTTTTGTTGCCAAGACCTTCAACTTGTAAACTTACAGATCTTTCTTGGTTTAACATTTGTTTTACCTCCCGTTCAAATTTAGTTTGATTATTCATCTTTGCCCCCTTACTCTATTATAATAATCTATAAGCCCTTCTCCATGTCTTCTTTGTTGCATATGCTCTATTAAACCGCCTTCTCTTTGGAGATTTGCAGGAGCAGGAAGAATTCTTGGATTTCCCCTTTGCCTATCTAAAATTCTATCTACGTAATTTGCAACACCATCTCCAGCACTTCTTGCCATTACACGAATATCATCACCTATTCCACGCACAGCCATATATGCGCATGGGCCTGCAACTGCTCCCCTGAATGCATTACCTATTACAGAAATTTTTTCATATTCATCATTTCGGGTATTAATAGTTTTAGTCTGCCCTGATTCTCTGTTTTCTATATTTTCAGTCTGTGCAGAACTGCCACGTTTTTTAGGATGAGTAGAATTATAGGCTAATGCAATTAACATATTAGCGCCCGTCAAACCAACAGATCTTTTAAGAAAGCCCATTCATTTCCCCTCGATCATCTGCTTAATTATTCCCATCTTAGTTTCCTCCTGTTGCTATCTTCTGCGCGAACAAAATTCATTAGTCTCGAAGCATACTGATCATTATCTTCTCCTGTTGTTTTTTCAGGAACAGGAAGGTAATCATTTAAACCCCAAGATGCCCCTTTTGAAAATAAATAAATTTCTGCGTCTATAATAGCATTCCCAACTACAGAATGACCTCTATTTTCACTAAGGCCAATAACAACTGAAAGACACGTTAATCCAATCAATGGTTTTATAAATTTTCTTTCTATCATTTTTTCTCCTTAGACTTTTAATAAAAAAATAAAAATGGTGTTTTACTTAAACCTTTTGTACAGGAAATCCTAATACATAAAGCAATTAGTGACCTATCTGTCTCATAATTTGCTGTCCATATGGTAAAGGGCTTAATGGATTAAATTGCACTGGTGCTGGCCCGCTTATCTCTGGTTGAGGCAATGTTGGCCATAAAGGCAATTTTGCTTCTAAACCTGGTTGAGTGAAGTTATTGTTCCCTAAAGAGCCAAAAGGTCTCTGCACATATGTCGCATTATACAAATTATCAAACATTGGTTTGTTTGGGTCTGCCATTTTATTTTAACCTCCTGTAAAATTTATTTTTCATAATATCTTTAGTCATAAATTAAATATATATGTTTGGTTAAAATAATATAAACAAAAAGTTTAAAAAAAGTAAAACCAATGTTTATAAATACCAAAGACATACCATCATAATAATGTTTATTGAAAGCTCAATACCTCTAATAAGAAAGGAATCCCGAACAGTTAAGGATCTAATTATTAGCATACTATCTTACGACTTTCCACTATCTATTAAAAAAATTTATAATAAGATAAAAAAGGTTTATAATAGTCCAGTTACACATCAAGCAGTTTACAAAGTAATAAAACAACTAATTGACCAAAAGATAATTATAAAAAATAATAAAGACTACCTACTCAGCAAAGAATGGATAGGTAATTTGTATGCTTTTGTAGAACAATTAAAGAACAATTATGATATTGGAAACAAAACCAACATCTTGGCTTTAAATGAGCTAATGGAGGATGGAAAAGACAGCCAAGTGCTGACTTTTGATTCATATATAGATGCTGAGAATTATAGGGCGAAAGTACAAAATGAGTATCTAACAAGAACAGAAAAAAATCTTGCGCCATATTGCTGCCAAATTCATCATTTCAAAAGGGCATTAATATACTCTACGAAAATAGTGCCTACAGATTTTATACATAAAAGCCCAACTAAAACATACATTCTTTGTGAGGGCAGCACACCCATTGATAAATGGTGTGCAAGATTTTATGAAAGAATATTAAAATTTAAATGCCAATGGAATATAAAATGCATGAATGATCTCGAGTTTTGGATTATGGGAGATACAATCATTGAAATTCATGCACCAAAAGAATTATGGAGAAGTATGGACAATATGTTTAATAATGCAAAGGAAATTTCAAAACTAAGTGTAGCTAATTTTTACAAAGAAATCTATCTTAAGAAGAGAAAAATTCAATTAGTGATATATAAAAACAAAGCTATAGCTCAGCAGATGAGACAACAAATAATAAATAATTTTAAAAAAGAAAAGAAGAAGGAAAAGAAAACAAAAATAGTGTTTTTTGATTTAAATGGGGTGTTAACCCAGGAAAATACGATTATTGAAATAGCCAGATTTACTAATAACTATGAAAAAGTGAAGGAAGTTATAACCAGTCAAACCTTGGGTAAAATGTCAATAGAAAAAGCTTTTAAAAAAGTAGGTAAATTAATTAATGGTATAAGTTTAAAGCAGATTGTTGATTATGTAAACAATGTTTCTTTGATGCCAAAAATTAGAGAAATGGCTACTAGTTTAAGAAAAAGAGGAATTTTATTAGTAATTATCACTACTGGATTTAGAACACTAATTAAACTAATAAATAAAAAAGTTGGAAATTTTTTTAATCTGATAATAGCAAATGATTTGGTGTTTATCAGCGGAAAAGGAAAAGTTCTATCACAAAAAGAAATAGATAATGTTATCAAGAGAAATAATCCAAAAGAAATGGAAAAGATTAAGACTAATGGAGAAATAGAGCTTAAAATAAGTGATCCTGATAAGAAAACAGAATATTTAAAGAAAACTATTTTGGATAAGGGACTAGATATTAGTCAATGTGCTGCAGTTGGAGATTCTATGGGTGATTCAGACATGATTAAGATATGTGGTAGTGAAGGAGGTTTAGGTATCGCTTTTAATCCTAATTCTTCATTACTAGAATATGTAGAATTATTAAAAAACGAAAAATCTAATATAGAAATTATTGATAATAAAGATTTAAGAAAGATTGTTCCATTAATTTTATAAAATTAATTTATCGCGAAATTCCATCACGTCTGAAATCAGTATAAATATTTTACTGTAAACCAAACCATTGTATTTAATTCTGCTACCTCACACTAATTATCTTCCTTTTAGAACATCAATCATAGAATAAACTTTGCCTTTGTTACCTTCTCCGATTTTTCTTTCAATTCCCATATTATATTCTCCCAAGAACCAGTTGAGGTTCCATCACCCCTAAATTATCAAAAATCAGAGGTATAAATATCTTATTGTCTAAAAATAGCCCCTTGCCCTCAACAATTCTGCATTCAAAATTCCGCCTCCTGCGGCTCCTCTAACTATATTGTTGGACAATCCAACAAACATTATTCCATCATAGAATTCTCTTAATCTTCCAACACTAACAGCCATTCCTTTATCAGCATCTCTATCTAATTTAGGTTGAGGTCTATTTTCTTCTTCTTTATAGATTATTGCTTGTTTTGGCGCAAAAGGCAATTCTAATTCCTGAGGAACCCCTTTAAAATTTCTCCAAATTTCTATAATCTTTTTAATACATGGCTTTTCTCCATTAAACCTTAATTTTACACAAGCACTATGCCCATCATAAACATTATCTCTATTGCACTGGGCAGCAATTTTCAGATTTTTTCTATTTACAATTTTACCTCCTAAAACTGTTCCAAAAATCTTCAAAGGCTCTCTTTCTGTTTTTTCTTCTTCTCCAGAAATACTAGGTATTCTATTATCTAAAATATCTAATCCAGAAACACCAGGATACCCTGCTCCTGATAAAGCCTGCTGCGTAGTTACATCAATCTCCCCAATATTATATCCTGCTTTCATTAAAGCATAAACAGGAATCATAAAACTTTGTATAGAGCAATTTGGTTTAACAACAATAAATCCTTTATCAAATTTATAATGTCTTCTTTGTTCAGGAATTATATTAATATGCTCTGGATTTATCTCTGGAATTAACATAGGAATATCTTCTGTAAACCTATGAGCAGAACAATTTGAAACAACAGGAATACCTAGCTTAGCATAATTCATCTCTAATTTTTTAATTGCATCTTTATCCATCTCTAAAGCAGAAAAAACAAAATCACATCTTTTCCAAGCAGCATTAAAATCATTTGCATCTCCCACTACTAAATCTTCAATTCCTTTTGGAATATCTCCCTGCATATGCCCTCTTCCTCTAACTGCCTCAGAATATTTTTTCCCAGCACTCCTTTCAGAAGCAGCAAGATAAGCAATTTTAAACCAGGGATGATTTTCAAGCAAAGCTAAGTATTTCTGACCAACCATTCCTGTTGCTCCTAATATTCCTGCTATTAATTTCATTTTCATTTCAAAAACCTGTCATAAATAGCCCTAACAGCCTTAATGCCATCAAACTCATTCACGCAATATAAGATGCATCTTCTGCCCGGGCAGAAAGTTTCAGGCTCTACTCCTGCTTCATCCAAAGCGTGCTCAATTTCTCCTGAAATTCTTCCCATTCTTCCCATAATGCCCATTCCAGAAACAGCAATAACTCCAATTCTATTTCGAGTTGTCAAAGTAGTTCCTTCTCTTCCCACAGTATTATAAATTTTTTCTTCAATTCTTCTTAATTGCTTTTCGCTTTTCACATCATCTCTATGATAAAGAAAGGAAATCTCATTAATTGCTCCAGGATCATTTAGCAAATCAATTCCTTCTTCTGCAAAAACTCCAGTAAGCCTGTGAATTAACGCAGGCATTCTATCTAATCCAGTTCTATTAACATAAGTATAATAAAATCCTGGCTTGTATGCTACTCCAACAATAGGTCTTGAAGGATCTAATTCTCTTGAAGATTTAATTAAAGTTCCTATTTCAGGATATTTCTTAGTACTTCTAACATGAATTGGAACTCCAGCTAGCTCAACCGGCAGCATAGCCTGATCATGCAGAATATTAAATCCAGAATAAGTCAAGTCTCCTGCCTCTGCATAAACCAGTTCTTCTATCTTTCGAGGATTATCAACCATTTCAGGACTCGCTGCTAAAATAGCAGAATCAGTAAAGTTTTCATACATCGAAGCATTTATAGCGGCTGCAAGATAACTCCCTGTTAAATCACTTAGATTTCTATCAAGAGTAATAAGTTTTCCATCTAATGTTCTTCCATAAAATCCAGGAGTTACAACAATATGGTCTAAATTTCCAAATCTTTTTCTAGCTCTTTCTTCAGCTATAGGCAAGATTGTTCCTGCACTAAAAGGCGGATTCATAGAACACCACTCAGAAGGATCTACATATTCCCATCCATTAATATCTGCGAGAACTCTAGCACAAGCTTCTTCTCCAAATGAGACTACAGCATCTCTATACTCTTTTCCTTCAAGATCCATTCTCAATCTTTCTTTCAAAATATCAGCAGCATTAATCATTGTATTTCTAAATGCAGAATATCTTTCCATAATTTTATCAAACAGAACTGAATTTTTAGGATTCGCTGAAAGATTAATTAACATATCTGTAATCTTTTCATCTTCCTTAAATCTTTTTCCAGGAGCAGAAACAACAATTATTTTTCTTCTAGAATCATCTAAAGTTATATATCTAATATGCTTAGCATCAGCCTCGCTAGTAACAGAACTTCCACCATACTTGCAAACTATTATAGGGGTTTGAGTCATTTTGATTTTAAAATTCAGAAGAATTTAGAAACAATCAAATGACTTACTTTTCAGTAAAGTAAGTCATTCCTTTAGTCATATATTCGAGCAAATAATACATGTAATAATATAATAATAACTTATATTTAAACTTATATATATTAGAGAATATATTTTATCTAGAAATAAACAGGCTATTTTATCACACAAAACCTTAAAAAACAGAACAACCTCTTAAAAATATCAAAAGTTAAAATGAAAATCTTCATAGCAAGTAGCAAACACCATTATTCAAGAATTCCAGAGATAAAAAAGAAGTTAGAAGAATTGGGGCATGTAATTACCTTGCCTAATAGTTATGACAGTCCTTTAAAAGAAGAAGAAATGAAAAAGCTAAGCAAAGAAGAACATATTAAATGGAAATCAGAAATGATGAGAAGAGATAAAAATAATATTATTCCAAATGATGCAATCCTTGTTTTAAATTTTGAAAAAAATAATATTCCCAATTATATTGGTGGAGCAACATTCCTCGAAATTTATAAAGCTTGGGAGCTAAATAAAAAGATATTTTTAATAAATCCAATTCCAGAATCAAATTTTAAAGATGAATTACTGGGAATTAATCCCATAATATTAAATGGCAATCTAGAGGAGATAAAGTAAAAATGGGAATACAAGTAGAATTTAATCCTGATTTAGCATTAAGAAGATATGGAACAGTCGGAAGAGAAGCAGAAGAATGTCTTCCAGAGATATTAGAAGTAAATAAAATATATAATTTCTTGAAAAAGGGGCAGAGAAATTACTGGCTTCAAGGAGAATTGCCTTTACTAATTACTGAAGGTAATCAGAAATTATCCAAACCAGTTGCTTCAATAATAATCCTAGAAGCAGCACATTTTACAATTAATAATGAATCATGGACAAAAGGAAAATATAAAGTAACAGAAATATTTAATACTAAAGATAATAAAATACATTTTGATGGCTTTACAAAATTAAAATGATCCCCTTATGCGAAAAATACCGCCCAGAATGTTTTGCAGATATAAAAGGGCAGGAGCATGCTGTTGATAGATTGAGGTTTTTCTTGAAGAATTTTCCTGCAAGAAAAGCTCTGATTATTTATGGACCTACTGGAACAGGGAAGACAAGTTTAGTTTATGCTTTATCTTTAGAAGCTAAAGCTGAAATTCTTGAATTAAATGCCTCAGACTTAAGAAATTCAGAAGAAGTTGAAAAAATTATTGGACAAGCTTCACGGCAAGCAAGCTTATTTGCTCCTGCAGGATTTTTAGGAAAGAAAATCCTTTTAGTAGATGAGGTAGATGGCTTGACACATGATGATAGAGGGGGGCTCCCTGAGTTAATAAAACTTATAGAATCAACAAGCTTTCCTATAATTATAACAGCAAATGATATATGGGACAGAAAATTTAATGAGTTAAGAAGAAAAGCAGAGTTAATAGAGCTAAAAGAATTAAGTTATACTCTTATTCTTAATATTCTAAAAGAAATATGCAGAAAAGAGAATTGCCAGCTCACAGAAGACTTGCTAAAGAACATAGCAATAAAAGCAAAAGGAGATGTTAGAGCAGCAATAAATGATATGCAAACAATAAACATAGAAACTTCTATTAGTGGAATTGATGAAAGAGATAAAGAAGAAAAGATTTTTAATGTTTTAAAGCAGATTTTTAAGCTAAGGCCTAATGGCGAAACTATAGGATTATATGACAAACTAAATATGCCTTTAGATGAAGTATTTCTCTGGCTTGAAGAAAATATTCCTAAAGAATATAAAGGAGAAGAATTGGCAAAAGCTTTTGATGCTTTAAGCAAAGCAGATGTTTTTAGAGGTCGCATCCATCGCCAGCAGCACTGGAGATTTTTAATTTATGAAAACTTCCTGCTGTCAATAGGAGTTTCATCATCAAAAAAAACAAACAAGACAGGCTTTACATCTTATGGCAAGCCAACAAGAATATTAAAAATATGGATGATAAATCAGAAAAATCTTAAAAAGAAAAGCATATCAGAAAAAATTGCTGGTTTCTTGCATATTTCAATAAAAAGAGCTAAGCAGGATTTTCCAATAATAAAGCAGATTATAAAAGATAAGCCAGATGTATTCAGGAAGATTAATCTTACAGAAGAGGAAATAGAATATCTGAAAAATTAGATTATTATCTTAACACTATTTTATTAATGTAATCTCAGCTATTAATTGATTATAATAAGCAGAATAAGGTTGAAAAAAAGTAATAAACATTAATAATACTAAAAGATATAGTAGAAATATTGAATTCTTAAAGAGCCAAGTAATATTTAAATATACATTTGATATGATATTGTCAACTTATAGTGATATCCTCAATTTTCTTAATAATGTAAATACTATAAAGATTATTGTATAAACTTTGCTCTAACTAATTGCAATAACAAATACAGATGACAATTTATTTTATTAATAACATTGAAATATAATCAGTAAGAAGTCTGCTTATTTTCTAGAGATTTCTTTACACTTCATGTACTGATAACTTGGCAGTATCATTTGATATAGATAAGAATATGGATAATAAAATAGTAGATACTGCCTTTACAGTCTCTGGATGGGGTATGAGAATTAAATCAATTACCACTCTTTTAACAGGATTAATATTATTTGGTTTGGGTATTTATGCTTTATTTTCTCCAATGAAAGGAATTGGAATAATATTTGTAATAATTGGATTAATAGTAGTCTTGTCAGGAATATATTATTGGTATAGAGCAAAAAAAGCATTTGATCATAAATTAACTCCCTTTTAAAAAAAATAATCAGAAAAATAGCTTTATTTTTAAATCTGGGTTTAATACCCCGCAGCTTGCTGTGTCAAGAATCTTGAGCTAAAGACAAAGTGTGCTCGGATTCTTGAGCATGCTCAGAAATGCATAATCTCTGCAGCATTTCTGACATGGCAGATTTTGAAACCTCAGAAACTTATATTTCTGATGGCCCTGAAAATCTTATAGATTTTCTTGGGACTGAAATTGCCGGTCGCAGAAAGCGAAAAATTTCGCGATAAATACCCTATAGCTTGCTGTAGGGATAGCGAAATTTTAGGCAATTTCTTTATTACAAGTGGTTAAAGAAAAGTAAATGTAAAATTTCAAGTTATCTATAGCAAAGGACAATAAGCTGAACAGTCGTATGCCTTTGCTACTAAGAAAATTCCAGAAGAATTTTCGAGGCTTCAAAAATATAAATTTTTGATAGTGCTCAAAATTCAGGGAATTTTGACATGCTCAGAAATGCGAACATCGTGAACATTTCTGACAGATAGGAGAGGACAATCAAAGTGTTCAAATATTATTGTCCTCGACTATATATCATTCAGAAAATTAAGATAGCACAGCAAGCAGGCAATATTAATTAATAGAGGATATTTATATTGAAAGAATATAAGATTTTAGTGAATTTATTATCTTTTAATTAGATATCTATTTAGCACATTCTTCTTTTATGCCACAGCTCTGGCACTTAGAGAAGGAAGAAGGAAATTCTCCTTGGATATTGCGGACTTTTTCTGCAAGTTCTATTACTTGAGATTTTAAATTAGAATCTAGGAGAATTTCCTGCTGCTTATTTCCTAGTTCTATTATTCCCTTTTCTATATTTTTTTTAAATTTGTCTTCAAGAAGCAGGGCATATGCTGCCAGCTGTATTTTATCTGAATCATAAATATTCTGCTTGCTTCTTGTCTTAATTTCAAAAGGCAAAATTTCCTTGCCAAAAGAAACCCTGTCTATTCTTCCTTTTATTCCCAGATTTTCTGATATTAATGAGAACTCTGCTTTATATTTTGGCGAGAGATGCTCCCAGATTTCTCTACCCTTATATAATTTCATAGATTCTAATAATGGACTAATCCTAATTTTAATTTCTTGTTCTGTATTAGGAAGAAATTCTGCTAAGAAAGTTGTAAGATTAATATTAAATCTTTCTGCAATATCAGCATTAATTTCATATGCTTTTATTGCTGCCTGCCTCATTAAATATTTATATTTTTCCAAAATATCTTTTTCAGCAAAAGCAGAAGAAATAAATATTATAAAATCCTGCTCAAGAAGATTAAATAATTCTAAAGCTTTATGCTTTATCCTGCCTAAAATCATTTCTCTTGTTTGGGGCTCGCGGATTCCTTTAACTTTAGCAAGCCACAACTTTCTGGGGCAGTATAAATATGCAGTTATATCTGATACTGAGATTATTTGCTTTGACATTTTATTGCAAATAATCTCTAAGTTATATAGATTGCGGTGGTTGGAGAGGGACGATACTTTATTTCCCTTAATCACGCACAAATAAAGCTCTAAAGAAATTTCCTATTTTTTGTAAAATTGAATAAGGTTTAACAATAAATACTCCTTCTTTATTACTTGCATCAAAACTTACAAATGTGATTGAATAACCATTAGCATACTTCATAGTTTTTGGCAGGTCATTTTTACTTTTTAAAGGGAGATTAAGCCAAAAATTTCTGCAGTTGCTGCTATTGTCACATTTTGGTGTTACCTCGAGTATGGCAATTGGATTATCCTCTGGAGAGAGTTGAACTAATTCTAATTCAAAATCATCAAAATTATTAAATTTAACCTGTTGCCATAATTTTAATTTAAAATTCTGCTTTATATCAGCAGTAATAGTACAATCTGTAGGGCATAAAATTCTGCAATTTTCTTCTTTTGATGCACAAGGCTCGGGTCTGCAAGGTTGAGGTGAACAAGTATTATTACACTGTGTTTGTATTCTGTCACAGAATTTGCCTTCTCCGGAGTCACATAATCCATCTCCACAAACAGACTTATTTTCATCTTGATTGCCTTGATTTATACAATCAATATTTTCTGGATCATTTAGGACACATTGTGAATTAATACATGAATAGTGAAGGCAATCTTCTATTTGCCCGTTTGGATAACAATCCTGTATAAATGTGCAATTTTGTGCTGAAACTAAAAATCCTAAAATAGAAATTAAAAAAATAGACAAGAAGAATAATATTATTTTCATTGATAAGAATAATAAAGTGTATTTAAATATCCAAAAGTTCAAGCAGGTTTGAAGTAACTAACTAAGTATAGTAAGGGCTTATTTATTTCTTTTTCTCCCCATCTTTCTGAAAGGATAATTAACAAGATTTCTCTATTATTTTTAAAAATTCTTCAGGGGTTAATATTTTTATCTCCTGAAATTCTCTTAGCTTTAGAAGATGATTGTCCTGGCTGATTATATAATTAACTTTTCCCTCTACTGCACATTCTAGAATTCTGTTATCATCAGAATCTTCTTTTACTACATTAAGCTTTTCCTGTGGGAAAACAATTATGGCACTGGAAAAAATTCTCTTTACCGTAGCATTAATTATAAGATCTTTGCTTTCAGCTTTTTCCATTATTTCATCGCTATTGATTGTCTCAGAATATTCTTCAATTAATTCTTTTGATAGAACAAGCACGATCTCATTTAAATCAATTTTCTTTATTATTTTATATGAATCTCCTGTCCAAAATGTTCCAGAAACAAGGACATTGGTATCTAAGACTAATTTTATTTTAAGCCCTTTTCTTAGCCCTTATTCTATGAATTAAATCATTAATGTCCTCTTCTCTGATTTTTTTAACAGCTTCCTTCAATGGCTTGGTAATTTCCTCAAAGGTTTGCATATTAACTTTTTTGACAAGCAGGGAATCATCTGTTAACATAAAAAGAACCTTGCTTCCTTCTTTTAGACCCATACATTCCCTTATATCATTCGGGATACATATCTGTCCTCTAGAGCTTACTGTTGCCATTTCTATTTTTTCTTCCATTTTTATTCCTTCTATAAATAAGTTTAGTCTTATTTATAAGATATATCTTATTTATAAACCTTTTGGTTGGGTGCTTTATCCTCTACTTTTTCTCCCCATCTTTCTGAAAGGATAATTAACAGGATTTTTTATTCCTGAACAGATATTATCTGGAAAGCAGACTCCAATATCTTTATAATGGGGCTTGTCACAATTTTGCGGCAATAATGGCTTTTGCTTAAAAGTCCAGTCTATCTGGCTCTGAATATAACCTTGCCTTAATATAGGAGAATTTTTTTTATTCCAAGTTTCAATTTCTTTTTCTATAGCATCTCTTTCCATGCCTAGTGAGCGAAAAAAGTTTATTAGAATAAATAATCCCCTTTTCTTTCCATCTTTCATACCTTTTAAAATATTATTTATACAAGGAGGATATAAATCAGAAGAAAAGTGCCTGAGTTTTACTTCTTTATATTGTCCTTGGATTTTTGGCTTTGGTTTTTCTTGGGCTTTTTCCCAGTCTAGTGCTTGAAGTAAAAGCTCACGAGCTTCTCCTTCTTTTGCTTCTGGATAAAAATTTTCAGGCTTAATTCCTAATGGGTCTGCTGATTTTGGATCAAAATCTTTTAAGTCAGACTTTTTTATAACTATTGATGCTAAGCGGGTTTTCTCATGAAGAGAATAAGGGGCGCGGAACAAATGGCGGGAAGAAACTAAAACTATATCTGGAACAACATGTTTTGCAGCATCTCCTACTTCTTTATCTCCTTTAATATATTTGCTTATTTTTCCAGAAGTTAGTTCTGAAACTCTTTCTATTAATTGTTTTTTTATAAATTCCTGCAAATATCTTGAAATAGCTCTTGGCCATTCTGGAAACATATTTTTTGCTTCTATACTATTTATTTCTTTTGGAAAAGCTTTCCAAGGGACTATTATATGCATGCCTTTTGAGCCAGAAAATTTTATTGCATAATTCTTAACATTATGAAATTCTAAAGCTTCTGCAATTAATTCTGCTGCTATTTTGCTATAATCTAGATATTTACTGTCTATATCCACAAGAAGGTCCCAACCCTGCCTTAATTCATCTTGCTCTTGCCTTGACATTTCTGTTTTCAACTGGAGAGGGTCTTGCCAGAGCTCTTCTGAGACATGAAAGGATGTTGCTCCCTTCTTAACATGCTCAAATAAATCGCCTGCATACTCAAGAGTATCTGGCCTTTTTCCAAAACTTTCTATATATCTTGGAATAGTTTCCCTGTTTTTAGAAAAATCTAAGATTGCCTTCTGAATATCTTTTCTAGCATAATATGAAAATACTACTCCTCTAAGTTCCTCTTCTTGCACCATTTTAATATTTCTTTGAAATATAAGACAGAAACTTGCAGGTTTCTGTATGATTATTAATTAATATACCCTTTTATATAAATTTGTATTGTAAAAAAATTGCTGATTTTCTTGTTCTTATTTGATGCTGTCTATTTAGCAGGATATTCTTGAATTTAATAAAATTAATTTAAATATTGCCATTCTTATTTAAAAAAATAATTGCAATCTCCTAAATCAAAAATATATTGTATTAATAATGTATTGGATTGAATAATTCTTGGAAACTTTTTGGTGTATCATGGCAAGTATATAATATCTAAATAAATATAGATGACATAACATTGATTGTCTTAGAGTGCAATAAAGCTTAAAAACACAACCTTATTTACAAGAAGATGTTAATAAAATTAGACGAGCCAAGATTATTGTCAGATGCTGTATCAATAATATCTGAGCTTGTAACTGAAGTAAGAATAAGAGTTGATAAAGCTGGATTGAGCATAGTTGCTATTGACCCTGCTAATGTTGCTCTTGTTTCCTTTAAACTGCCATCTCATGTTCTAGCTCATTTTGAAGCTAATGAAGAAGTTATTGGAGTTAATTTAGACAATTTAAAATCTGTACTAAGAAGATGTGAGCCCGGAACAAGCTTATTGATGCATACAGAAGATAATATGCTTAAACTTGATATTTCTGGAAAAATTAAAAGAAGTTTTAATCTTTCTTTAATAGATGTTGAAGGAGAAGAAAAAGCGCTGCCGCAGCTGGAATTTACAAGCAGAGTTGAGATGTCTTCACTAGACTTTTCTGGAGTAATAGAGGATTGTTCTATTGTAGCAGATTCTTGCAGTTTTATAACAAGAGAGGGAAAGTTTATGGTAGAAGCTAAAGGATTAAATTCTGCAAAAGCAGAATTTTCAGGAGATGAAGCAAGAATAGAAGCAAAAGATGCAAAGTCAAGATATTCTTTAGAATATCTGCAGAAGTTTACAAAAGCAGGAAAACTTGCAGATAAAGTAATGATTAATTTCTCAGATGATTATCCTTTAAAGTTAGAATATAAAACTCCGAGAATGGAGTTGAGCTTTGTTCTTGCGCCGAGAGTTGAGACTGAAGACTAGCAAGAACAATAAGATTTCTTTTAATTATGTGAGCCCCGGCGGGGGCGTTCCTACTCTTTGGTATCTGAGGGGGTTTTTATGGGGTTGAATTCCACATAAATTCAAAATAATTCTTATAGCCCTTGAAAAGCTTTTCATCATCTATTAAAATAACAAAGATATTTTCCTTAATAAGAGATTGAATTGCAATCTTGTTCCCATAAATTATTGTTGTAATATCTGAAGAATATTGCTCTGGAAGATATTTTATTTTAGCTTTATCTTTAGGTAGCACAGACAAACTTTTTTCAGCAGATTTATTTGCTAGATATCTAACCTTTAACCCTGCTTTTGCAAATTGTTTAACAAAATGAGGAAACTCAAAGTTCAGAGCTTCAAAAGCATTGCCAGTAACTCCAAAAGCCAAAAGCTCTTTTGCTTTGCTATTAAGAATATCCTGATAAAATGTTTTTATCCCTTCTTTTCCTTCGTATATCTCTATCTTAAAAGGATTAATTGCCTGACTCAAGTTTTTCAATTCTGGAAGAATAGACTTTATCTGAGCTTTCTTTGTCTCTAAAATTTCTATTAACTTATCTGGTGACGCTGATTGATAGTATCTTTTAGAATTTTTAATAACATAACTTACTAAGCCTTTTTGGATTAAATTATCCAATTCAAGATAAACTGTTGTTCTCTGTATTTTTGTAAGCTTTGCAAGTTTAGAAGCATTACATATCTTCTCTTTGAGCAAGGTTAGATAAATTAAAGCTTCTTTATCAGTTAACCCGAATTCTTGTAGTATTTTAGTGTCCATAATAAAAAGAATACCCTATTCCTTATAAATGTTGTTATTTAATGACAACATATAATTAAATATGTCTCTGTTATCACCCATTTATGGGAAGCAAAATAACAAAGCATAATGAAAGATACAAAGTAGTACTAGAACGAGTATCTATTGAGCGGAGAGAAGAACCCGAAGTATTTACTGTTTCTAACGAACGTCACGATGCATCTTATGCCTATTTTTTAAGACAGAAGTCCAGTAAACCCTTATCTGAGTATTTAGAAAAAGTTGTAAGTTGTGCGATTGATGGAGTAATGCGAGACGGCATGCCTAGAATTGGTTGTTTTGACTTTCCGAACAAGGTATCCCTTGAAATAACCCTCAATCTAGATTATAGGGGGATTGGTTACATGGATAAATTGAGAAACAGAGATTACAAAATAAAAAAGAAAGCTCAAAATTCAAATGAGCCTAAAGAGTCACATAAACCTAAAGAAGACCCCCAGCAATATTTTGCGAGGGAGGCAATAGCACGAATTACCAGGGAAAATGATGGAAAACTTTGGCCAGGTTCAGGCCATATTCAGCAAGGCTCTGTTATGGAGTAATGTCTGATAATCTGTCACGCCCAAGTCGACGCATGATTTTATAAAGTTTGGATATCGTAGATGATTAAAGGAAAATTAGACCTAAAGAATACTAAAAGGTTAATGCCCTACAAGGGTTTATTGATGATAAAAAACCCCACAGGATACCATAATGGTAAGACACACGGCGAGGGCATCTTATCTTTATGGCAGATTCCTAGGGCATGGACTTACCTTAAGTTTATGTTAGAATGAAACTAATTTTTATTCTTTAAATAAATCTCTATAAACCAACGTAGATAATACAAAATAGAAAGATTTATATAGCAGTAAGATTAATCTTACATATGGTAAATATAAGCATAACAAAAATGTCTTCAAAGGGACAAGTAGTAATTCCTCAAGATATGAGGGGAGATTTTAAAGAAGGAGATAAGATAGTTGTGATTAAAAATGATAGTCAGATAATTCTAAAAAAAGCTAATGCTTTTGACAAAAATTTGGAAGAAGATCTAGAATTTGCCAGAAGAACTGAAGAAGCATGGAAAAGAATCGATAGAGGGGAATATATTAAGATGGATGCTGATGATTTTCTTGAAGAAATTAAAAAATGGTAGAGGTTATCTTTACAGAAGAATTTAAACGGGCTTTTTCTAAGATTAAAGATAATTCAGTTAAAGAGAGCGTAATCAAGCATATAGAAAAAGTTAAAACCTCTCCTGAAATTGGAAAGCCAATGAGATTCAACAGAAAGGGCACACGAGAAGTTTATGTTGGGCATTTTAGGCTTTCATATTCTTATCATAATTCAAAGAGCATATTATATTTGTTGGATTTTTATCATAAAGATGAACAGTAGTCAAGATAATTATCCGATTCTATTACAACAATCCTTAATAACTATATAAGAATGTGTACTAACATGAATGAAATGAGAAAAGGCAGAAGAATCTTTAAGGACTCAAGTGGCAATAGAAACGTTGTGGACTGGGAAATTTATAAAGACGAATTATTAATGCAGTTTTATGATGAAAATGGTGAGCCTTTTGATTGGAAAATGTTAAGACATACAAATCAGGACAGCACTTATGATTTAACTGCAATAATAGAAAATCCAACTTTTACAATGGGTTTCGAAGAAGTCTGTGGGTATTGCATTTATGAATCTATGACTCTGCAAGAATGGAGGCGCCTAATTCATGACTATCGTTGTGGAAGTTTTCCAGATAGTTTAAGAAGCCCACTAGAAGATGTTAAAAATGACATCATGAGGATGGAAGATAACCAAGATAGAAGTCCTGTTCCTATTTTTGACAAAAGAGGTAGATGGTTGGAAGAGCCGGCGTTAAGATAAATTTATTTTCGATGCCCCTAATATCTGCCAAGAGTGCTTGGATAGCGGCGGGGGCACTCAGACTCCGTGGTCTTTTTTATACAATTTTTCTTGAAAAGATAAGGTTTAAATATGTATATTCATAATATTATACATAGTGTTATTCATAGGCAAATTATTATGAACTTACATAAAGAAAAAATAGTAAAATTTCTGAAGAAAGAGATAGTGGTGACTAGTTCTGAAGTAGCAAGAGAGCTAAAAATTTCTTGGAATACTGCTGAAAAGTATCTTTTAGAATTAGCTTTAGAAGGAAAAGTTATAAGAAAGAAAAAGGAGGATTTGGGTGCAAATTTATGGCTAAAAAAATAAAAAATAAAGGACAGATAACAATTTTTATTATTGTTGCGATAATTCTTGTAGCAATTGCACTATTTTTTATTTTTTATTCAAAGATTAAACCGGCATCTATTAATCCTCTTAATGTTCAGGATTATATTGACAGCTGCATGAAAACTTCTGGGCAAGAAGCTATAAATCTTGTAGAAGAAAGAGGGGGATATCTAAATCCAGGAAATTATATTTTATATAAAAATAAAACCATAGGATATACTTGCTATAATAAAAATTACTATCAAACTTGCATAATGCAAACCCCAAATTTAATAGGGTTTGAAGCAGAGCAGATTAGGGGTTATTCTTTATCAAAAATAAATAGCTGTTTTGATAGCTTGAAAATAGATTTAGAAAAAAGAAATTACCGAGCCATCATGCAAGAAGGAAACTTTTCTGTTGAATTATCTCCTGGAAAAGTTATTCTTGAAGACAATAGAAAGATGACAATAACAAAGAATGAACAAACCTTGAATTATGGCAATTTCCAGGCAGTAATCCCAAGCAGATTATATGAATTCGCAGATATTGCCCAAGAAATTTCAAATCAAGAAGCTAAATTCTGCAATTTTGAGTATTTAGGATATATGATTTTATATAACTCATGGATTATTGATAAGGATGAATTAAACGGGCAAAATAAGATTTATACTATAAAAGATAAAAATACTCAGGAAGAATTTAGATTTGCAGTAAGAAGCTGTGCTCTTCCTGCGGGGATGTAAAATGCAAGAGTTATTTAGTAAAAAAAGAATAAGTTGTTTAGAAATAGCAATATTAGTGACAGCAATATTTGCTTTTGCTTATCTTATTAGCACAGATAATATAAAATTAGATAATAAAGAGAGCAAAATAAATATTGGGAAAATATTAATAACTTTTCTTAAAGTATGGATAGAAAGAAGCAAACTTGGAATAGTTTCTGCTGAGGAACAGACTCAACCTTATAATTATGAAGTCTTTGGTGGATTTAATTGGCAGGGACAGGCAGGATTGCAAACAGTTTGTTGTCCTAGATTAAAAAATAATGCAACTTGCCAGGAAATTTTGTCAGCTAATACACAAGATTGTGCAACTGATGTTATTCCTAGTAAATGTGAAAATACTGTTCAATGTAAATTAGGGTGCTGTTATGACTCGCAGGAGGGGCTATGTTCTGCAAATACTCCAAAAGATTCTTGCAAAACTGTTTGGAAAGATGATAAAGCATGCAATATTCCTGAATGTAAATTAGGATGCTGTGTATTAGGAAGCCAGACTAGTTTTGTGTCAAAATCAAGATGTGATAAACTTTCTGGATTTCTTGGATTACAGCCGGATTTTAAAGCTGCTGTAAATACTGAAATAGGATGTATTGCTTTATCTAATTCACAAGAAGAAGGGGCTTGCGTATATAAATTAGGCCAGGATAAAGCCTGTAGATTTACAACAAAATCAGAATGTTTAAAACTGACTAAATCTGGAGAATTTTTCCCAGGCTACTTATGCAGTAATCCTGCGATAAATGTTTCTTGCACAAAACAAGCAAAAACAGGGTGTGTTGCTGGGAAAGACGAAGTATATTGGTTTGATTCTTGTGGTAACAGAGAAAATATTTATGATGCTAATAAAGATAAAAGCTGGAATTCTGGTTTAATCCTGCGGAAGCAGGAGAGTTGCAATTCAGGAAACGGGAACGCAGATAATGTTAATTGTGGAAACTGCGATTATTTTTCTGGAAGCATATGCGGAAAATCAACCAGCACAAAACCTGTTTATGGGAATTTTATTTGTGAAAATTTAAATTGCAAAGATGCTCCTGATAATGTTGGAGTAAAAGACAGGAAAAATGGGGAGAGTTGGTGTGCGTATGATGGATTTATAGGAGATGGAAAAGATGTTGTTGGCTCAAGAAATTTTAAATATTATTGTATAAATGGAAAAGTAAAAGTTGAGCCTTGCGGGGATTTTAGAACAGGATTATGCGTGCAAAGCGATAATACTGATTTTTCTTCTGCTGCTTGCCGCCCAAACAGGGCTATGGAGTGTTTAAGTTATAATTCAAAAGAAGAAAATAAAGACCCTGATAAATTAAAAGAGCAGTGTGAAGAAAATAGTGATTGTATGATTCAAAATTTAAATTTTGGGAAAGGGTATAAGTTTTCTATTTGCACTCCGAAATATCCAGCAGGATTTGACATGAAAGATAATAGTGAAGCAGGAGAAAAGATTTGTCAGCAGGCAAATATAAAGTGCACAAAAATTATGGAAAAAACATTTTCAGGATGGAAATGCATTTCAGGATGTGATTGTGACAGCCAGAAATTTACACAGCAAATGAATAATTGGTGTACAAGCTTAGGAGATTGCGGAGGAAAAGTAAATCTTCTTGCTGAGACAGATAAAGGATATTCTGTAAAAGTAGATGGAAAACCTACAACTAAATTAGATATTAATTTAGAGCAATATAAAAAATATGCATATCCTGTTTTAGGGCAATTTGTAAATCCTGGAGATTTTTCAGAATTATTTAAAGCAGCTTATGGATGGGGTGCTTCTACAGGAAAACCTTATGCTCCAGAAGATCCGACGATGATGCTGGGATTAATAGGCACTGTTACTGGATTGGGGGGGGCAGGGATGGTATATATATGGGGAGCAAAAGCCGCAACAGCAGGTTCTGCAGCAGTGCCAGCATCATCTCCTTTTCTGGCAGGCATGGGCTCTGCTTTGATTGGGGCAGGAATTGGAATGGCAGTTGGATTAATGGCAGCACAATTATTAGGAATACAAGGACAAGGAACAATAGCAATGGGTGTTGCTGGTGCTATGGTTGGAGCAGGCATTGGAATTCTTTTAAGTACAACTAAACTTGGAGCTACTGTTTGTGCTGCTAGTGGAGGAAATCCTTTAGCTTGTGGTATAGGAATAGGTTTAATTATTGTTGGAGCAATTATCGCAGCAATAACAATCGCCTTAGGTGTTGGAAAAGTAGAAAAAACAGAAGTAAATTTTTATTGCCAGCCTTATGAGCCTCCGCATGGGGGAAGTGATTGCGGGAAGTGCACACAAGATTCAAAAATAACTGGAGATGGATTAAAAAAATGCAGCAAATATAGATGCCAAAGCCTTGGACAGACTTGCGAGTTTATTAACGAGGGAACAGGGCAGGAATCTTGTGTAAACATTAATCCAAATGATGTTAATGTTCCTGTAATTAAGCCGTGGAAAGAATTTATAACTGCTGGATATAATTATACAAATATAACTAATAGAGGATTTGTTGTAAAAAATTCTGAAGGAGAATGTATCCCAGAATTTACAGCAGTTATGTTTGGATTGATTACAGAAGAGCCAGCACAATGCAAATATGATTTTAATCATACTTCTAGCTATGAAGAGATGCAGAATTTTATAGGAGACAGCAGCTTATACAAATATAATCATTCAATGGCGTTTTTCGTGCCTTCGTCTGGAAGCTTATTAAGCCAGCTTGAAGAAAAAAATATTTCTACTGAAGATATTGCAAACTTGCAAAAGCAAATTTTAGGATTATTAGATTTTAACTTGTATGTGAGGTGCATAGATAAAAATGGAAACTCTAATATTGCAGAATATGCTGTTAAAACTTGTGTTAAGCCTGGGCCTGATTTGACTCCTGCACAAATCCTGCTGTCTAATCCTAGTTCAGGAAGTTATGTAAAATATGGAGTAACAGAACAGAATTTAACTGTCTGGGTTAATGAGCCTGCTGAATGCAAGTGGGATTATTCTCCATTAAAATATAATGAGATGAAAAATAATTTTGATTGTAAAAATGATTTAGAAGATGTTGAATCATATGGGTGGGCCTGTAATTCTTTAATTGGAAATTTATCACAAAATACTTCTGTTTATATTAGATGCAAAGATCAGCCTTGGCTTGAAGGAAAAGAAACTGCTAATGCAACAAGAAATATAAATAGCCAGGCAGCATTTGTTAAGCTAATTTCTTCTGGAAGTAATTTGTCAATTGATTCTGTAAGCTTAAATGGAACAATTTTGTTTTCAGGGCAAGAGCCTGTGACACAAGATTTAGAAGTTAGAACATCAGGAGGAGCAGATGGAAAAGCAACTTGTTATTACAGTTTTACAGGATATAATAATATGATAGAATTCTTAAATACAGCATCCAGCGTTCATACTCAGCCATTTAATTTATTATTTAAAGGAGAATATAATTTATATATTAAATGCGGGGATGCTGCTGGAAATATTGCTGAAACAACTTCACAATTTCAAATAGAAGCAGATACAACTGCTCCGGCAATTACAAGAATTTACAAAAAAGATAACAATCTGTTTGTCTTTACTGATGAAAGTGCAGATTGCAAATTTTCTTTTAACAGCTGTGATTTTAACTGGGAAAATGCAACAGCATTTTCAGGAAACTTAAAAGAACATACTATTGCCTGGAATCAAAATAATATATATTATACAAAATGCAGAGATTTGTGGGATAATGAGCCTTTAGGGTGCTCTGTGATTGTAAAACCTGTAGATACAGGCATTAAATAAATTTATAAAATGAGAAATACTGGTAGATTGATGGAAAAAAGAGGACAATTAACAATATTTATAATAGCAGCAATTATTATTGTTGTTATAGCTTTAATTATGTTTTTCTGGGGAGATATAAATGCTTTATTTAATCCTGTTTCTCCTCAAGATTATGTTAAAAATTGCATTGATAAAAATTCAGAAGATGCTTTATCTTTAATGAAAACAGGAGGAAGCATAAATCCTGAAAATTATCTTTTATATGGCGGAGAAAAAGTTGAATATCTATGCTATACAAATGAGTACTATAAAACTTGTGCAATGCAGCAGCCTTTATTAAAACAGCATATTGAACAGGAAATAAATAATTATCTTTCTGGGAAAATTAGAGATTGTGTTTCTGGGTTAAAAACAAACTTGGAGAAAAAAGGTTATACTGTCAGCTTGGGAAATGTGGAAACCAGCGTAGAGATTGTTCCTGGAAAATTAAATATTGAAACAACAGCTCCTATGACTATAACTATGGAAGCTGCATCTAGCTTTGATAAATTTTCATCTTTACAAGACACAAAATTATATGATTTAATTATGATTTCTTCAAGTATATTAAATTGGGAAGCTAGATATGGAGATTCTGAGTCAACAGCATATATGAATTATTATCCTGATATTAAAGTTGAGAAAATACTAAAAGAAGATGGAAATAAAGTTTATATTTTAACTGACAGAAATACAGAAGATTCATTTAAATTTGCAACAAGAAGCTTAGCATGGCCTGCAGGGCTTGGATATGGACAGACTAATACGCCTACGAGATGAGAAGAAAGATGATAAATAATAAAAATAAGATAAAAACAAAAGAGGATATATAAGATTTATAATAAAAAATAATTCAAAAATCTACAATAAAATAGGGATGAAAGAAGATATAATATAATAAAAAATACTATTAATAGAATGATAAATACTGTACTAAAATGGAGAAAAGATGAAGAAATCTAATATTAAATTATTAATTATAAGTACAGCATTGCTTGTAGCAATCTTAGTAAATCTTTCAAATGTTTATGCAGATGACAGTGTTATAAGAAATGTGTGCTGCGAAAAAACAATATATGGAGCATATTGCCAAAATGCTCCTTCTGACCAGTGTTCTGTAGAAATAAAGCCAAATACTAACTCCAGCTATCAACAAGCTCCAACATCCTGCGAAGCTACATCATTTTGCAAGCAAGGATGCTGTTATGATTCTTCAGAAGGTTTGTGCATGGAAAATACTCCTAAAAGAGTTTGTGAGAATAATGCAGGAAGCTGGACTGAGAGCAAGACTTGCAATATTCCTCAATGCAAACTGGGGTGCTGTGTCTTAGGAAATCAAGCTGCTTTTACAGGATTAGTGCGGTGTAAAAAACTCTCAAGTTTTTATGGATTAGAAACAGACTTCAGGACTAATATTAAAACAGAAGATGAGTGCATTGCTACAGCACAAGCAGCAGATCAAGGGGCTTGTGTATATGAAAGAGATTATGATAAAACCTGCAAATTTACAACAAGACAAGGGTGCAAGGAGATTACAAAATCAGGAGGAGTTACTAATACTAGTATAAAATTCTATAAAGATTATTTATGCAGTAATCCTGATTTAGCAACAAGCTGCGGGTCTAGTGAGAGGACAGGATGTGTTGAAGGCAAGGATGAAGTTTATTTCTTTGATACTTGCGGGAATCCTGCAAATATTTATGATTCTTCAAAAGTAAATAATACTGATTATTGGAAAAAAATCATTCCAAAAGCTTTAAGCTGTGGAACAAATAAAGACAATGCAAACTCTAAGGCATGTGGGAATTGTGATTATTTTTCAGGAAGCATGTGCAAAAAAACTAATAAAGGATTAGGAGATGTTAAGCCAACAGTTGGAGATTATGTTTGCAGAAATCTAGACTGCAAAAAAACATCATTAGGGATAGAAAAGAAGCACGGAGAATCATGGTGTGCATATGATGCTAAAACAGGAAATGGAAGTGATGTTGTAGGAAGCCAGCAAATCAGGCATATTTGCTTGTTTGGAGAAGAGATTATAGAAGCGTGCGCTGACTTCAGGCAGCAGCAATGCATAGAGTCTAGTATTCCTTATGCTGAAAATGGAGTTGCAGGAAAATTCTCTCAGGCAGGATGCAGAGTAAATAGATGGCAAGACTGCTTTACCCAGACTGGGGAAGAAGATTGTGTAAATACAGATAAAAGAGACTGCTATTGGATTGAAGATGTAAAAGTTCCTGCTGGAAATACAGGAGAAGGAGTTCCAACTCAGGCAAGCCCAATAACAGGAAATGCTTTATTTGGCGGAAGTGATACTCCTTCATCTACTCCTGCTGTTGCAGAAACTAAATTAAAAAAAGGAGCTTGCTTGCCAAATATTCCTCCAGGATTAAAATTCTGGGAATCAGGAGAATCAACTTCTATTTGCGGGCAAAGCTCTCAAACTGTTCAAGTTACATATGAAAAAACAGGGATAATAGGCGGAAGTTATTCATGTGAAAAAAATTGTGATGTTTTAACTCCTGCTTATGCAGAAGCTCAAAATAAAATCTGCTCAAGCCTGGGAGATTGCGGGATGGATATTAATATTGCAGGAAAAGCAACTGTTGGAGGATTTGAGTGGAAGATTAATGGCAAAAAGCAAGTATTAACAATTAATGAAGCGCTGTTAAAATCACAATTAAAAATTAAAACATTATGAAAATAGCAAGATTTAGAATTTAAAATGGAAGAAGAATCAAAACAATGGATGAAAAAGAATAGAGTAAAATGATACCTATAAAGAAAAAAATTGTAAAAATATTGAAAGAGAAAGGAATAAAGAAAGCAGGAATATTTGGAAGCTATGCAAGGGGGGAATATAATAAGAAAAGCGATATTGATATATTAATTGAAACTCCATCAAATTTTAGCCTTCTTGATTTTGTTGGATTGAAGCTGGAATTAGAGAAAATGCTTAAAAGAAAAGTAGATTTGGTTGATTATAGAGTTATAAAAGAAAGGCTGAGAGAGAGAATATTAAAAGAAGAGGTGATAGTAATATGAAAAGAGATGAAATTGTATTTTTAGAAGATATATTAAGAGAGATTTCAAAGATAGAAGAATCTACAAAAAATTTGAGTGAAAAAAATTTTATTGATAATTTAGATATAAAAGATGCTACTTTAAGAAGGATTGAAGTAATAGGAGAAGCAGTTAAAAATATTTCTGATAAGACTAGAAAGAAATATCCTGAAGTTGAGTGGAATAAAGTAGCTGGAACAAGAGATGTGTTAATTCATGCTTATTTTGGTGTTTTGGACTCTATTATCTGGAATATAATCAAAAGAGACATTCCTATAATAAAGAAACAGATTCAAAAGATAAAAATAGATTTAGAGAAAGAGGAATAGCAAGATTTATAAATAAGTTGTTACTGGAAAATTAAGACAAAATAATATGGCAGAAGAAAAACAAGCAAACAGAACAGGAAGAAGATTGGGATTAGCAGGTGCAGTTTTAGCTGGAGTTGTGGGATTGTCGGGGTGTGTTACAACTACACCACAAGGTTTAATGGAATTTCTTTCGCCTGGTTGGGATAATACAAGTTCAACTGCGAAAGCAAGGATGCGGGCTGAAGAAGACCAGAAATATGGCACTGTAACAGTTAATACCCCTAAAGGATATTCAGTGACTTTAAGAAGAGGTAATCAAGTTAGTTATGAAGGAAGACCTTATTTTGTATGGGTAGTTATTCCGCCACACATAGGATTAGATAAACGTGAGCCTGACGACACCCATTTCTATAGTCTAGGTATTAAAATAGAAGATCTTGATATGATGAAAAGATAAGAAGATAAAGTATTATTAAAGATGGTGAAGAAAAAAGAAGTTAGTAAAAAGAGAGAAGCAGTTTTTATAATTTGCAATCTTCTAATTAGTATTATAGCTTTTAGTTTCTTGATTGGATTGTATGACTCAAAAATTGTAACTGCAGCAAGGCAGGAAATTCAAACAAGTGGGTTTATTCCAGATGGTAAAGGAGGGGCAACACTTATTACGCTTAAACCTGGAGAAACAATTAATACTCCTCTTTTTGCTACATCACAAGAAGCACTAAACTTTAAACCACCAATAATAACTGTGCTGGCAGCATCAGGATTTATTACTCCAACAGTTGAACAACAATTTTCTGGAAAATTTATTAAAGATTATTCATTCAAAGATGCCAGTGGTAGCTATAAGGTATCTGGTACTGTCGCAGCCTTTGAAAAAGATGCAGCAGGAAATAATGTGCCTATTATAAAACCTACTGAAGGTTATAATATTAATAATAATGGACAAGCTATTAAAATGTCTGAAGCAGACTTAGCCAGTAAAGGAAATGTAAAAGTCTCAAGTGATCAAGTTAGTAGTCTTCAAACTTTTACTCCAAGCACAGTAGATGTAAGTAAATTTGTAAATATGCAAGAAGGAACTCCACTTATATATAAACCATATTCTGTGGAAATTGGAGGAAATTTCAAAAGCTATGATCCAAATACAGATACATTAAAATTAACTGATACTTATGGCAATGAATTTGAAGTCAGCGGAAGTGCAATTAACAAAGAAGTACAAGTACTTAAAACTGACACGGGAGCAGAAGTTCTTGGACACCAATTTGATGCAACTGGAAGCGGAGCTTTTTTTGGTAATATTGCAGCTGGATTGCAATGGGGCTTGTTAGTGGCAGGAGGAATACAGCTTGTAGGAACATTATTAGGATTAGAGCAAGCACAAACTAATGCTATGTCACTAGCTGCTCTTGGAGGATTCACAGCTTATGGATTAACTAAAGGAATTGCAGCAAGTTTTTTTAAGATGAAAACAACATGGAGTGCTCCCGGTGGATTACCAACAGGAGTTATATCTAATTATTGGTTTGCTACGGCAGGAATTGTTGCAGCAATAATCATCCTCCAAGTAATGTGGAAAGACCAGAAAACTGAAATTGTAACTTTCACATGCAAGCCTTGGGAAGCTCCTGTTGGAGGAAAAGATTGTGAGAAATGCAACAAAGATGCTTTTAGGCCTTGCACTGAATACCGCTGCAAGAGTCTTGGACAAGCTTGCGAGCTTCTTAATTCTGGAAGCGGAAATGAGTCTTGTGTCTGGGTAAATCCTAAAGATGTTGAATCTCCTATTATTACAACATGGCCTGATGTTTTAACTGATGGATATAAATATAAT
>Ga0209542_10000937_pt1 | contig 69562 bp, 48 predicted proteins | sample RifCSPhighO2_01_FD_184028 | JGI IMG/M metagenome (GOLD analysis project Ga0209542, IMG submission 184028) | Soil microbial communities from Rifle, Colorado - Rifle CSP2_plank highO2_0.1 (SPAdes) (version 2) | ecosystem: Environmental > Terrestrial > Deep subsurface > Rock core/Sediment ...
TTCCATAATTTGTTCCTGGAGCCAATAATAACTACCGGGAATCGTTTTATCATTATAATTATTAAAAATACTACTATCAATATGAGGACGCAAGAGATCCATGAAATATCTAACTGATGCAAACTCATCCTCAATTAATTGTTTAAGACCTGTAAAACTCATTCTTACATATCTTTTTTCTCCAGATGATTCAAAACTAACACTGACAAGACCCTGTAAATCTTTAGATATTGCAAATATTGTTTCAAATAAATATGCAAGATATGCTTTCTCTCTTACAAAAGCAAGACCATTAATACTTTTCTTATCTTCATATATATTAGCAAATTGTTTATCTAATTCATTCTCAATTGATTTAAATCCTTGTATATTTCTATCTTCTCCATAATATTTATCTTTCCATTTTTTAACTGTAGCTGAAGTATATTCTCCATCAATAGATAATTTCTTAAGTGTTTCAAGATCTAAGGTTAGTACACAATTTTGGAATCCCCATAATAATGTGTGTATTGCACTAAGAACATTAAGTCCTGCTACAACTGTTTCATGGAACATAACATACTTATTATAATCTGGTTTTCCATAAATATTACTACCACGAATAAGTTTAGAAACAATCTTAAATCTATGTGCAGGATCAGTTTCCTTCTCTAATTGATTTTTAGCTGACTTAATAGCTGGGTTAAGAGTATATTCACGTGTTTCAAGGGGTTTCCCACTTAATGATCTAAAATGCTCATCTAGTTTGCATCTGAATCTGTAGAATAATCTATAGTGATCATCTTTAATAGAAAACTTGCTCTTTCTCCTTGCGGATGCAGAATCGGGTATTCCACTTTCGTATTGAATACTTGGAGCTCTTGAAGACATATCAGGTTGATATTCTATATCTTCTTCACCAGGAAGTATAGCATAATCACGATCTATATCACCAGTTATTCCTTTTGCTATGTCAGCATAATCATAATGGGATCCAAATTCTTTTTCATACTTATCACGCTCTTTCTGTCTAACGATACCATATCGACGATTAATTTCATTTATAAATTCATAAATTGTATCCATAATGACTTTATCTTTTGAACTTCTCTGTAACATTTTGGAATAAATTATATTAATTTCACGAATAAGTTCTGATACATCTGTATCACTATAACTTGCACTGTTCACATTACGAATACGTTTAAACATAAGTCTTATTAATCCACTGAATGTTCCCTCAACCTCAGGTACTATAGTAATCTTTTCTGCAAATTTATCTGTATTTTGTGAATTATAATTATCTTCATAATTCTTAATAAATGAGTTATCAGTTTCAGTCGTCCATGCAAATAGATCACGATAAAACTCAGCAAGTAGAGGTAGACGTAAATAAAGATCAATAGCACCTGATTCAACTTTAGGGACTTCATCAAAACCACCCATTATTAAACGTATTGGACTCATTGTATGAATTTCATATGGACGTTCAAACACATCATAAGTTCCAACTACTGTTAGAACTTTTGCACACATAGACTTTATTACATGAACAAACATATCATCGAGTAGTCTAAACTGATTGTCACCATCTAAACCTCTATCAACTCCTCGCATATATACTGTGAAATTCTGGAGGAATGTTATTTTTTTCTTTTGTTCCTCATCACCAGTCTGAATACCAGCAGTTGCTCCTACCATTATAGGTTTTTCCCAATCTTTCGCATCAAAATCAGCTAGGTCATCACCATATGAATAAGTTTTAGTTTTAGAGAAATTCTTAAACTCGACACCACCTTCATATGCACCAAATCTTTTATCACCAGGAGATTTATAACCTATTCCTATTCTACGTAATAGTTCCTTAGTTCTAATAACTATATTATTAAATTTTTTGGCCCACTTCTCTTTATCAGTAGCAACAGCAGCAACAGCAGCAGCATCAGCTGCAGCTGCTGCAGCAGCTGCAGCTGAATCCCATGTAGTGAAAACATTATCCTTAGCATCGTTAATATCTTTCCTAATACCCTCAAATGTATTTCTATCCTGTGTTGTCAATATATATTTTTTAGTATCAATATTACTTATTATATTACTTATTATATCTTCTACTACTTTTAATTTTCTATTAACTTCTGCTTTATTGTCTGCATCAGACTTAACATCTTCTATTACAAAATTTAACATAGTTACTGGTATTTCTTTTGCTAATTTATTACCAGGTGAGTCATACATTGTAATAATCTGACTCTTTGCATTAGTTTCTGGCACAAAATATTCAATAGATGGTGCTTCAAGTCCCATATTAAATGCAGATGCTTCTAGATAGTCACATAAATTGTTATAAATTTGTGCAGGTGTCATATAAACTTTCTTATGTAATTCCTGACCACCGAATTGATTTCCGATATGTATAAATATATTAAGAATATTTTTAAGTACGGTAACACCTTTAATAATTTTGCGAATGCTTGTTCGTCCCTTAAAACCAATATCTGAATCTTTATATTTATCATTTAATTCAACAGCGATAAATGGATTACCAGGGAGTATATCAAGTTTGTTGTTTGGTACAGGGTTGTTTAGATCTTCTATAATACTATAGTAATGTTTATTTGATTGTAAACCATTCCACTTTGTATTTGTATCTGTTGTTTCATTAATATCTTTACGATGTGAAGGAAACATATCGAAAAGTTCATGTAGAGCTTTTCCAGATGCCTCACTATACCAATCATGAATTAAATCAATTTCGTCTAACATATTTTTTATTTCTTTAACATCATCAGGATGTTTAGCTAAACCATCAGTAAATACACGCATATATTCATCGATGGCTTCTACTGTACGCCAGAAGTTAATCTTAGATTTAGCCTGAGCTCTAACAAACATACTTATATATTCTTCTTCATCCTTTAATATGTTATCATCTGGAATTGTATCTGATTGAGATTTATTGGAAAAACCTTTTCTTTCTTTGAGCATTTTGAGAAGTTTATCACGATCAGCTTTAATCTCATCAACAGCTTTGGCAACTGCTTGTGCTCGCATATCTACATATTTTTCACTATAATAATCTAGTTCTCCAGCTGTGCGTTTAAGATTTTCTCTTATTTGTGCAACCTTATAGTAGTAATCAAACTTTCTAATAGCATCATATATAGTTCCTGTACTTCTCCAAGTTCCAGGATCATTTATTGTAATTTTAGAATATTTACCACCACCTTCCATAGGGGTTTCTTCTAAATCTTCATCACTACCAGATCCGAATTTTTCTGCTATCTTATCACTATAAGTATCAATAAGCTCGATCATTGATATAATACTATCTCTTACCTGTTTGAATATATCTTGATGTTGTGTGTAAAGCGAACTAGCCATAACAGCATCCAAGGATCCCTTAACTAATTTTAACTGGGCTATGAATGATTCTTTACGTTCTCTACTAAGTGCATCATTGTAATATCCAGATAATGCTATATAAATATTTTTTGTCATAATTATAGGACTGAGGAGAGTAAGAGAATTTCTAAGTTTATCTAACTGTTCACTAAGAGGAAGAGTACTACCAACTTTTTCCGCAAGATTATTTAATCCAATAATTATTTTATCAAATCTTTCAAGTAATTGACGATTGAATGCTTTTAAAAGTATCTTTTTCATTACACGTTTATCATGTACTCGTTTGTCAATAATGGATTTTGGTTCTTTTTCATTTTCAGTTCCTCCTCCATATTCTATGTGTTCGAAAGCTCCTGATTTTTCACTCATATTTTTGAGTAACTTTGCTATATCTTTATTACGATAAAAGTTTTTATATAATAATTCCACAGATTGTAAAAATTCATGAAGTTCATAATCAGTCATATCCTTTTTTACTAAAGTATCTCTAATCTTGTCCATAAGTAATTTCATATTATCGCTACGTGCATATTCGTCTATTGTCACGCCAACTTTCTTTAAGGCATTATCTATAACAAGTGCATATTTAGCAGTTAATCCTGTTCCTCTAAGAACTCTAGATATTACTTCCCCAAATCTTGTCGTTCCAGCTTTACCTTCTAGTTTTTCTATTATACCAGGAAGGTCCTCAGATTCTTTTAGCATAATAGTTAGATCTGTTTCACTAGGTAATAATGTTATATCAAGTAAATTCTTTAATATTTCGATTTGTCTCTGAATTTCTTTAGTTAATAATGCATATAATTCACGATAATTAGCACTCTCTGCAACTAATTTTTTGTCATCAGATGCTTCTATTTTCTTTAGTAATGGTTCCATCACATCATTTAGTTCATCTTTGAGATAGAATAAATTTTTAAGAACTTTCTTAACTTCATTATTTACAAGAAGAAATTCTGCGTGCATTCCAACACCCAGACTTTCCGTTAATTCAGCAATCTGCTGACATATTAATGGTGCATTCTGATTAGTATCAATAATATTACCATATTTTTCATTAAAAACTTTAGCAATGACAAGACATAGTTTTTTCTGACTTTCTGCATCTGATTTAAATCTTGAACCTGATTTCTTTTCATTAGGAATTTTATCAAGAATTTTGTTAATTGTATCTGCACGATCTTTTCCCTCTACTGATAAACCTAATGATTTCATGGCAGAAATAATATCATCAATAAGACGATCTTTTGCACGACTATTTAATGATACATCATAACTAGATATTTCACCTAATGTTGTTTTTTCGACACCACCACTAAATAAAGTTTCTAATGTATTATCATTATCAATTCCACCCTCTATACCACCATCTGTTCCGTTAAAGTTTTTATAATATTCCATCATCTGGTGATATGGTTTTTTTGGTAGTTCCTTAGTAGAGCTACCAGTGCCACCTTCTGTTTCGCAGGCCCCGCCTATCTTTGAGGTGCTTGCTCCCATAATTTACTTTGTGAAGCAAACCTTATATATATTAGCAAAATAAATATTTAATACTAAAAAAATAAATTTAATTTATTATATTTGAATATGAAATTTAATTTATTATATTTAAATATGAAATTTAAATTTTATTCTATAATTATATTTTTATCCAATAAAAAATATAATTTTCGTTTAGAGAAAACACAAATATTAAATATATTAAATATATATTAGATTATTATTAAATAATAGTTAAAAAAATAAAAAAATGCCTAAAGGTCCAAAAGCTTATTCTAAATTACTTGATTATATTGAGACTGTAGACCCAGATATTTATAGTGTTGTAGAAAAGTTATGCTTAGAAAATATATTTTCTATGAGACGTACTGGTATTACATTTCTACTACCTAGTGATAAAAAGTATAGAGAAAAACTTATAAATTTGAGTAATAGTGTTAATCTTGATGAGGAAGATACTGCAGCCGAAATGATTTCATCATTATTAATTACGGATGTATTGAAGAGTCCTGGTGATGTGATGGAAAAACGTGATGATATTCCAAATGCTCTCAATCAGAGAATCGAAATTGCTGGTGTTGATGGTCGTTCAATTTTATTAAAATCAGGAGGCAAAATGTATATAGATGATCGTTTTCGTGATGGTTCACGAGGTAATAGGCTTTCTATTTGGATTATTGAAGGAAATGGTCCTCCTATAGATGGACCAAAGGCTTCATTTAAATATACTCAAAAAAAGAAGACAAAGCCTGGAGAAAAAGAAGAAGTAGTTAATGAATCTAACGATACAACAAATAAAATACGATCAGATATAGCTAATAAAATAGAAAATTCATATATATTAGAGATGTCAAATAAATCTAATTATATGGACTATAAATTTGATAAAACATTACATACTTATTCAAAGGATGTATATTTAGAGGCTGTATTAAGTTTAGTTGGATTTATGTTAAGAAATGAATATTGCAAAGAAACGCTTATAAATAAAATAATTCCTCTAATATCATTTGATAAAACAGATTTTTATTTAATACTAGAACCATACAAGACAATTGGTCCGTATTTAGTTTCTGACAGAATTCTTATAGATTGGATAAAGGATAATAATAAAAAGCCAAATAATGCAAAAATCATCAATGATATTAATGATATACTTAGTAATCCTAATATATATGATTCAATGGCACAATCATCTGGTAATAAAGCTCTTATATATACAAATCCGCAAGGAGCACTCAATGAAATAAATGAAAAGAGAAGTACTATATTGAATTCTAGAATAGCTCCTCAGAATATGCCAGCTCGTATTAAAAAAATATATGAAGAACTATTCAAGAGTAATATATTTCCCAAAGACTTGATAGATTATTATAATACTGCTACTCATAAAATGTATGAAGATGAATTTAGGTTTGTTGTTCATCAGTTATTTAGTAAATTAGAAAATGATTCTATATTTGATCACAGAAAATTCGATGCTATTAGAGAAAGAATATATGATTATACAAATGGTCCAGATTTTAAACCATTATTATTACGTGATATTAAAAATGGGTTACCACCGCATGAAAAGATTGCTGAAATTAGAACATTTATTAATTCAACTGCATTTTTCTATATACCATTAAGTTTTAAAACTATGGAAAATTATCCACATGATTATATACTAATGAAACCTAATCCAAATTGTATATCATCAATATATAATATATCAAAAGTGTTACATATGAGATGTAATAGATTATTAGATAATATAAAAGATAATAACACTGAGATAATTAGAAAAACTAAGAAAAAAGGAGAAGTATCTGATGATAATGTTAAAGAATTATTACAAAAATTAAAGAAAGAAGGAAAATTAGATGAATTAATGAAAGATATTAAGTAATATAATTATAAGCTTTTGAACTTAAAAACTTAAGAGTTTTTATTAAATTCATTTAATAAAAAATAGATATATTGTCTAAAAGATAAAAAGTTTAATTTTGAATTTTAAATTATAAATTGAAAAATAAATTGAATATATATTATACTTAATAATATCCATATTATAAATAATATAATTAATAGATTATTTAACTAATTTATATATATCAACTTGTATAATAATATATTATCCAGATGCTTATACCTATAACATGTACATGCGGTCGTAGTCTGGGAGATATATATGATGCATTTGATGCCAAGAAAAGAAAATTAATAGAAGAAAAATTTAAAAAAGAGGGATTAGATATTGATCCAGATAAACTTCTGGATATGAGTGGAGATAACATATTTCCAGAATTAAATCAGCTTTTGTTTGATTATAATATTAATAATACATGTTGTCGTCGTATAATGTTAACTAGTGTAAATTTCTATGAGCTATTAAATAAATCATATCTTAGTGGATTACCCCAATATTAATAAAAATTTGAATATTTATAATTTGAAATATTTTTTTGAATATATTGAAGTAATAATAAAAAATATTATTGAAAATCAAGAAGAATTAATAATAAGAATATGAATATAATCATATAAACATATAAGATAATATGAAATTTTATATATAATGGTAGTACATATATTTATACTTATTTTTTGTAGTAATAACTATAAAAAAAAATTGAAAATATCATATTAGAATTACATCTCATAATAATATATCTTTTATTAAACAATTTATATAACTATAACCTTAAAATTAACCACAAAACTAACTATAAACAAAATTAATTAACCACTAAAAAATCAAATGGCAAATAAATCAGCTATTCGTGTTTTTACTGACCTTAATGCTATTAATGATAAGATTGTAAAAGATCCACTAGATAATGCTTTTACTATTGAAAGCAAGAAGGAAGCAAAATCATATCAGGGAACTAGATTTTATGATGTAAAAGTAGTTGATACAAAATCAGAATCTACAACAAAATATCCACTTATTGTAAAAATAACAGATATTACAGTTATGGGTGATATGATTGATCCAAATAGTAAGAAAAAAGATGAAGGAGAAAAAGAAAATAAAACAGCATCAGTTAAACTATCGGTGGACTATGCTGGCGATTATGGAAAACTTATTAGAACTATTGATGGAAAATATAATGCTTGGTGTGAGAATATGAAAAGTACAAAAAAAGTTGATCCTAGTACAAAAATTCATAGAATGATACAAACAACATATTCATTTGAACATCCTGATGAAACAAAGAGAGGCCAACAAAAAGAAAATCATACACTACATATTAAGTTAGATTTTTCAAAATATTCAGACAAGCATCCTAGGGCTTTTCTACGAGGATTACCTAAAACAGAAATTTTAGATTATTCTACCAAATATGTAGACGATAAGAATATTATTCGCTATAAACAAGCCGAAGTAGACGGAGAACCCGTTGATGAAACCAATATTCATAAATTTATCACACGTGGAAGTAGAATCATTGAAGGAAGAATTCATATGGAAAGTGTAAGTAAGAGTTCTTTTGGATTTTCTCTATCTCAACTAGCCGGTAGACTAGTTGTTGAATCAGCTCCTATGGGATCATTTGAAGGTGATGAAGTAGAAGCTAATGCAGAAGAAAGAATAACAAAAGATATAACGAATGAAAAAGTAGATAGCTTTGTAGATAGCGTATAAATTATAATTAATAATTAATAATTAATAATTAATAATTAATAATTAATATAAATAATAATTATATTTTTTGTAATTAATTTAAAATAATATGTAGTAAATAACATATAGTAAATAATATAATTAGTAGCTGGTGTTGTTCATAGATCATTTATATAATGAGTACTCGTGATACAAAACATAATTTAAAACATAATCTAGAAAAAATATCTGGTATTGGTAAAATTTTGGCAAATGAATTAATTGACGCTGGTGTAAAATCCATCAAAGATTTAAAAAAAGATAAATATTATAATATGTTATCAAATGAAGCAAAATTAGAGTTAAAATATGATTTCTGTGAAATTATAGATAAAAAAATATCTGATGAATTAATAACATATTTACCCACTGATTGGATTCCAGTAGGAAGCCATAGAAGATGTATACAAGATATACATGATCTTGATTTCTTATGTTTATCAGATTTACAATATGCTAGTAATATGCTTAATATGCTTAGTATAGCTGGAGGAAAATTTAAAGTAATAAATGAATATTTATCAGGAGATAAAAGAAAATCATATGTTTTACAATTGAATTTTAAATCTGCAACTTATTCTAAATGTAATTATATAAAAATAGACATTTTTAAAACAACAATGGAAGATTTGCCTTTTGCTTTATTTCATTATACTGGAAATAAAAATTTTAACATAAGAACAAGAGCACAAGCAAAAAGACTAGGATATAAATTAAATCAATATGGATTATTTGATAATAATGGTGTAAAAATAACAGTTAAAGATGAAAAAGAAATATTTAAAATTCTTAATGTTACTTATAAAGAGCCATGTGAGAGAAATGATTAAATTATAAAAAATCGAATTTAATAATCTAAACTTTTTTTTCTTTTCTAAAGAAAAAAAGTTTATTCAAAATTATGGTAGAATCAAATCCATATACTTTTAAGATTTTATGAAGACACAATAATTGTTAATGATGGTCATGGTAATTACATAAATTACTATGGCTATTCTTTTGGACTTTTTACAGCCGATGGAAAAAATGTAGGTGACTATCTAAATTCAGAAAAGTGGTTTTATTATGAGGAAAATTTTATTAAGGAAACACTTTCTGATAGATCTATCTCAATATACATTGTTAATGGTATTCGTGAAGAAATATCATTAACTGTAGAATAAAAAAATTTTTATAGATTCACAACAGTATTATAATATTTTTCTGTATAAGAAATTTTTACATATAAATATTATAATTTTTTATAAAAAATTTAATACAATATATTTCTATATAAAACAACACAAATCAACAACATACCTTCAACCATATACATTTAAATTATGGTATAATTATTCGAAATATTTATTAAAGTTTATAGAAACAACTTACTTATCCATATATTTTCATATGATTCGAAGAAGTAAAAAATATATGTAAATAATGCGAGAGAAATAATTAATTTATTAATTTATTAATTTATTATTGTGTAATATATTTAATTTAGTTCTAGAGCTTTTTCATTAGTGGAATATATTCATAATACATTCTGAATTTTCTACAGCATTTTTTATTATAAATATGTATATTATATATTTATTTTTTTGCATAATATGTTTAATTTAGTTCTATAGCTTTTTCATTGGCGAAATATGTTCGTAATATGTTCATAATATGTTCCGAATTTCCTACAACATTTTAAGCATTATATAATATATATGTATAATATACATTTTTTTATTTTTGCGTAATATGTTTAATTTAGTTCTAGAGCTTTTTCATTAGTGGAATATGTTCGTAATTATTATTTTTAATTATTGTTTTTAATTATTGTTTTTAATTATTGTTTTTAATTATTGTTTTTAATTATTGTTTTTAATTATTGTTTTTAATTATTGTTTTTAATTATTGTTTTTAATTATTGTTTTTAATTGTTGTTTTTTTATAATTTTTTATTTCTAATTTCCAACTTGTTCAAGTTCCAAGTTGTCCAACTTGGTCATATTCATATGAGACCTATAATTATCTATTGCATTGTTAACTTGTATTTTAAAATCATAGTCTTTTCCTAATGTTAATAAAGTATCATCTGGTGTAAATAGATGACGAGAATCTCCGACATTTTGTGATTTATACATCCTATCAAGAGAACCCTGAGTATCTTTAATAGGTGGATCTAAACGCATTATATGTGGATCTTCCCTAAAATATGGATTGTCATTATCAATAAAATAATGTGGGTCGGCTAAAGCATAATTCTCTTTATTTTTATATCCTTCATAATACAATAAATAGCTTGTTATTAATATTATTAAAAATATTATTATAGGAATAATAGTAATAGCAATATATGTATAAATCATTATTAAATACACACACAATATTATATATATACTTTAATAATATTTTTTCTCAATATTATTTATTATATTAATAATGAGTTAAAAAAATTAAAATTTTAATTAGAATCTATCATTTTAGCCCTCTGACTTACCGTATAATATGGTTGCTCTTCTTTTAAATTCTTTAACTTAATAATTCTTACATTTTCATTATAATCTGTATATATTACTTTATTGACATTATACTTTTCCATACCTTGTATGCACATATAGCATGGTTTAGCGCATCCTATTTTTCCGTCTCGTGATATTTTTACTGTACAAATTGTAATCTTTTTTCGCCCGTAAAATACACTTCTTGCCTTTTATATTATGGAAAGCACGGTATAGAGCATCCATCTCAGCATGGCACGTACAATAAATACTTTCATTAAATTTGGTAAAATAGCTACTATTGTATCCAAATGAGACAGGCTTTCCCTCTATAATAACTACTGATCCAATACGATGGGGTTGTGTGGAATAAGATGCATGATAACAAGCAAGACTAATAAAACCAGAAACCTTATTAGGACAATCATATATCTTCTGCAAAGACATTTTAATGTTTATATTGTGTGATGAGAAGTTTATAAAGGTTTACGTATGTTTGTGTATGTTTGTGTATGTTTGTGTATGTTGCTACTATAAATATTTAAAATGAATTTCAATTTTTTTTATATATAATTATATACATAACTTTTAAATTAAATATGGATAATGCAATTATGCTAATATTGGTACTACTATTACTATATCTATTATGTAGTAAAAAAGAATTATTTGGAGATAATCTATTAGAAAAATTTGGACTATCTAAAAAAACATCATGTTGCACATATAGACATAGTCCAGATTGGTGGTTTATAACCGGATATCCAAATGATTCTACCAATGGTATTGCTTCTATTGCGTATCGTAATTGGGCTGAAAAACCTGATGTATATCGTAAAATGTAAATATGATATTATATTTTTATATTTTTACTTACATGAATAAATCATCATTATCATCATCTAATAAATTATCATTATCATCAACTAATAAATTATCAACTAATAAATTATCAACTAATAAATTATCAACTAATAAACCATCAGCTAATAAACCATCAGCTAATAAACCATCAGCTAATAAACCATCAGCTAATAAATTACTAACATCATTTTTATTATTATTATTATTATCATCATTATTCATAGTTTCTGGTAGTTCATATATATATCTTAGTATACCACCTATACCCCCAAATCCTTTTTCAAATTGTAGACCTTCTGTTGTATTGTTACTAATTATATAAATATTACTACCATATTTTGGATAATTATCAATTAACCAATCGATTAATAATTTTTTTTCTGTATCTTCTTCATCTATATTAGGTTTATATGTAATGGATAATTTATCCCAAACTATTAATTTTTCTATAACACCAAGTTTTAATAATTTTATTGTATTAAAGATACCATAGCAATATTTATTAGTATCTTTTGCAATATGTTCAAAATATTCTCTCAATATTTCTTTTTCTTTTATTAATTCTACATTTTTAAATATATCGCCGCATTTTCCAATTGCTTCATTAAATCCTTTCATGTCTCCATATGATATATCAATTACACTTAGTATTTTATCTCTTATTTTTTTATCTAATAATTCACTTTGTGCTATTTTATTTTTTATATCAGCTTTACCTGCAAATATCACACCTATTACATTAAGTTTGTTATCATGTATATATACACGATTACATATTTCTGCTACTTTTGTTATATAATTATGTATTGCCTCTTCTCGCATGCGTGCAAATCTTAATGCACTTTGACCACCCTTATTATGTTTATTAGGTAAAACAACATACTTTTTTAGTATAACTTCAGTAATATTTCCTGATATTATACCTAATAAATAACCATCTCCATCTACTACTATCATACCATATCTTTCATTAGTTTCTAATAAACTAGCGAGTATTTCTACATGAAATACATTATCACATTTATATAAAAATGTATTAATTTGTTTAAAAGGTTCAAAATCAATCGCAACTCTCTTTTCTCCTTTTTCAGTATCTATTATTCCTACATATATAACTAATCCATTATTAGGAATTTTATTATATGTTTTAAGTCTCATTTGTGCCGAAGTAATAGCACCTAACACAGATGTTTTATTTACCTTACTTTTAATATTAGATGCTGTACAATATTCCTCTATTAACATTTTAGATATTTTAGAAATTTGTTCACCAGGTGGAATTAAAAGAGAAATCATACTTGTGCCTTTACCTTTAGCTTCTGATAAATTTTTTATCATTTTTTTGATTTTATATTTTTCGATATTTTCTATGTTATTTGTGTCCATAATTTATGTAATCAATTATTAATAATCAATGATTATTAATCAATGATTATTTTTTTTATGTATATTTCTTGCGATATATTATATTTATATTATATTCAATTTAATTTCCAACTTGTTCAAGTCTAAACTTGTATATATTAGACCTTAGTAAAATATGAGATTAATTTAATTATTAATTCTTTAATAGTAATTAATTATTAATTGATTATTAATTGATTATTAATTGATTATTAATTGATTATTAATTTATTATTAATTTATTATTAATTGATTATTAATTGATTATTAATTGATTATTAATTGATTATTAATTAATGATTATGTTCTTATTATATTAATTTCGTAAGTTATTATGTTGTATTGTTTTTCCTTCAAAATTTATTTCTAATTTATATTTATCTGGATTACTTATATATTCATTAGCAATAAATTCTATATATGTAAAATCAATTATTGATAAATCATTATGTTTCCAATTAGAATTTTTTTTTAATTCATTTATTTCATTTTTATAAAGTTTCTTAATATTTACATAAATATCACAAGAATATTTTTTTAATGATTCCTTTGCATCTTTATGTCCCATCATTTGATAACAAATTTCTTGATATTTATATTCTCCCGTTGCAAAAAACATATGCCAAACTTTATCTAGTCTCGATTTAGTTGGATTTTTCATAACAGTAGATAAAATTTCATCACTGAGTATATTAAATGATGAAAAATTAGATATATTTACACATGATTCATTAATGTATTTCATAAATTCTGGATGTTTATTAATAACAGCATATAACCATATATTATAATCATCACCTTCATTAATTTGTAATTTTTTACATTCTATTATAAGTTTAAAATCTTCATTATTTGGATTTAGACAAAATGTTTGAAATTTTTTTATTATATATTCATATTCTTCTTGTAATTTTTTAATCTTCGACATATTAACATAACATATTATTAAGTACTAGTAATTTTATTTATAATTAATATTTATAAAATTCTAGTTAAAAATTTAGATAAAAAAAATAAAATTTTAGTTAATTTCAATTGTTTCAATGTTATATGTATCATAATTATAATATTCTTTTTTTAAATTTTCATAAACATGGCAACAATAACATAAATTATTAACTAATACTAATCGTCCAGATTGTACTAATTTTCTATCTGACTTTAGTTTGCTATGGCATATTTGACAAAAGCCAAGAATTGGTAGAATGTTTCCCATCCCGTCCGTGGGGGTCACCACGGGGTGGAGGCACCAGGAATTATGATAGAAATATTAATTATACCAATCGTCATTTCAATTATAAATTATTTATTATTTTTATGATTGATAAATAACTAATTCTATTTTCTATATTCTATTTTCTATTTTCTATTTTAATGTTGTTTATTATCTGTAAATTATAAAAAAATTAATATATATGAATTGATCTATAATATATTCAATGGATATTTTAGTACAATAAATATTAAAAAAATATTGTTTATATATTGTTTAGATATTGTTTATAGATTGTTTAGATAATCATCTCCTGACTTTATATTTTCTTTTATTACTTCTGGATTTATATGAAATGAATTATAAGTCGTTCCTATACGTGGTGTTGCTCCTAATAGTAATTTAGCAGTAATTCCATGAACATCGTCTATCATTGCATTAACACCTGCTTCTTCTATAGTCTGTATTGGAGAACTAAAACCTAATCTTAATAATACATTGTTAGCTTCACGAGTACTTAAACCAGCACGTTCAATAGATGTTACACGTCCAGTATAAGTCATTTCATCAGCATAGATTGTATAATGTCGATGATTTATGTCACCCTCACCAATTAATCTCATTTCACTCATAATTTTTTGTCTGGCTGCTTCTATACCTAATATTTCATATGTTTCTACTATTGAATCTGTTTGTACTCGTAATGTATCTATATATTTATTTTTTAGTACTTCATACATATTAGTGCCAAGAGTTTTTATGCCATTTCTATTAGAATCTCTTACTATTTTTCCAGTTTCATCAATTTTATTTCTTATTATTGGATCAATTAGATCTGCATTAATTATTCCTTTTACACCTCTTATTATAGAATCTAATATTAAATTACCTTTATATCTTATATCTGACTCGTCAGCTATATTTTTAAATTCTGTATTTCGTATATATATTCTCAATACTATTTGTTTAGCATTTTCAGGGGTATATACACAATATATATTTGTAAACATCTCACGTATTTTCGCTATTATAAACTCTAATGAAATATTCTTTAATATTAATGTAGTTTTGTTTAGAACTATCCTAATACACCATTTGAGAAGATCACTAGGAGGGGGTATCAATGGATTAAATTTTACGAAATTTTCTATCATTACTTTTTCATGTTTATATGCTTCGTGTATTGGATCACCAAATTTTTCATAAAATATTTGCCAATATACACCAAATTGTCTCATAGTTAATACCTCAATATTATTTGCTATTTCTTTAACTTTCTCTTTATCATATTTAACTTCATCAATAACTTCTAGAAACATCATTGGAGCTTGCATTTTTTCTGTTGGACGCACTCCTAATACTTCTTTGACACGTGTCATCTCAGATTTAGATGTACCACCAGCAGTAGCTCGATGATGTGCATCAAGCATATACTGGGTTAATGGTTCACTAAATGATTGTGCTGCGATAATGCCAACAGCAGTTCCATAATCTATAAGACAACTTTGATACTTTGTTTTTGATTTATCAAGAATAAACTGTAACATTCTCTTGTTTAGTTTTCTAAGTTTATTAGAACATAAATAACTTCTAATCATCATAGATGGTAAAAATACTACACAATGAATAAATTCTGGCAATTTAGTCTTTGCCATTTCTTGATGTTCGTTAAACATGATATATGGTAATGTATCAATAAACTTATTAATAATAGATATCATTTCTATAATTTGTTTACTATCTGACTTAGTCTCCCCGTATTCATTTAGAACATCATTAATTATTCTAGGAAGATTAAATGGCATAAATCTCGTATCATCTATTAAATGAGTTAAATTAATAGATTCAAAATTTAAATATATTTTTCTATATTTATCACGATCTTTTCTTAACTGTTCATATTCATTTTGAAATATCTTGTTATCAGATTCACTAAGCTCATCATTTGATATATTATTATATCTATAATTAGTAGTAAATTCATCATCACTTATCATAACTGTGGGAAATTTGACTTTTTCAACATATCTAGGATCTAAATTATCCTCACCATAAGCAAACTGAATTATATTATTACCTTTTATACAAAATCTTAAATTATCCACTATAATTGTTTCTAAATTTTTAATCGATTTACGATTTTGTTCACCAGTAACTGACGTTGATAATGCCTTAGAAATCAAATCAAAACGTGCAGCCATCGCTGCTGCAACAAATGCAGGCATACTAGTTCCACTAATATATGAATCTTCAATATAACCACGAGACTGTGGATCTGATTCAAATCTTCTAAAATATGGCATTGTACGTTTATATGAAAAATTCTGACGAATTCTTTCACCATTAATAATAATTTGACCTATCGAACTAACCATGTGAAATATATGATTTATTCTACCTTTAGATCCACTCATAACTAGTCTAAATAAATTATTACTTTCTTTATCTATAGAATTAAATATTGGTTCGATAAAATCATCCATAATACGAAGTGTAGCTATTTGCTGTTCTTCATAAAATTGTGTTATCGTTTTTCCTATCGGAGAAATTAATTTTTCATTATTTAATTTTTCTGTAATTAAATTAGATTCATTTATAACCGATGATTCTATTTCATGTATTTTTTTAATGGCTTCTGTTGATAACATTAAATCCATAATACCAACTGTAAATCCAAATTGATAGAAATACTCTAATACAACTTGTTGCAAATTATACATTACTTCAAGTGCTTTATTAGGTCCATATTCATTATGTATTATATGAAATATTCCTCCCATAGATCCATTTCCTATGGCACGTTTATCCAATATCCCCTTCTTCATAACACCTCGTTCTATTATAGTATTAATTTCATCTGGATGATATTTTATATATGGTGCATAATCTGGTACATAATAACTAGGTGGTCTTGCATAATTTATTGGAGTTTCTTCAAATATTTTACTTATCATATTCCAACCTGTATATAACTTTTTTGGATCATAATCAGAAAAATCTGGTAAATATGTACTACTACTAAATAATAACATCGCATGATATTTGTCAAATTGAACATCCTTCCTTGTTATTTCAAAACTTCCTATAATACTATCATCAGCTTCCCCAACTAATGGATTACTCTTCGCATGCGACATAAAGAAGTTCGCCGATGCTGATATTTGTGATATCTCATTCATTTCCGCTATGCTCGTACTTATGTATATATTCATTTGATCGCCATCACATAAGAATGCATTTAAAACGTTATTAATTAATGCATTCTTACCAAGTGTTTCCACAAGGTATTGGACTATACCTTAAGCATTTTAAATATTTAAAACACCGACCTCCGTCTAGTCTCTGAACCTTTTCCATAGCTTTTCTAATAAAGATGAAAAACCTTAGGAACTTGGCTGCGGATCATCCAATCAATCTAGTTTATTACCATTGGAGCCAGAAATTAACTGGGTTCCTTTGAAAAGTTTCCTAATCAAAGTGGTACTAGAAAGCTCTAAGGAGTTTCCCGCAATTTGAAGGTCTTGCATGCTAAAAATCTTCCAACTTGCTTAAGTTAGAAAGTTCAGCATACTAGTGAGTTATATGTTTGACATAAAATTATGTCAAATGTTGAGATTACACCATTTTTCTGATATAGTATTCTCAACAACTATATCAGTGACTCACTGTTGGACTCTGATGGTTAAAGTCCGCATTATACCATTTACAAGACAAAACATTCATTCTAAGTGTTAATATGTTAGGATCTTCAGTCACAACCACACGGTGACATGTTATACTACTTGGCATAAGACTAGGTTGTCTATTAAATGTTACCACATCCCCAGTGATAATATCACGATAAATAGTATCACCAATTTCTAATTCAAAATCCTTTTTTATCTTTTCTACATTATGTTCAGCACCAGTATATTTCTTTATTATACTAGTACATCCAGGATATTTTTTACGGCCATTATTAAAATAAACCATTAAACGATGTTTGTTACTTTCTTGAACTGTCTCCGCAACTTGTAGATTTCTTGCAAATTTTAGTGGCATACCCACTTCATCGGTTTTAATAGTTATATCACAATTAATGGTACTACGACAACATCCACGTACTCTTTTACCCATTTGATTTTTACGAAATCTTCCCTGTTTTCCTCTTAATCTTAGTGCTATAGATGTTAATGGTGAACCACCACTTGTTATCACTTTTTTACCGTGTCCACCTTTAACAAAATCATAAAACGCCCCACCTAGCTCATATATTAATTTATCAAGCTTAGGTTCTATTTTATCTGGTATTATAGCTGGTATCGAATCATTCTTTTTAACTATATATTGTATTAATGTAGTTAGATCATCATTAGTACTTCTACCACCTCCTATTTTCTTTACATCAGGACGAATAGTAACAGGAGGAACTTTTAAAGCATTTAATATAAATTTTCTTGGATGACTGTCTGGTTTTTTTCCTAATTTAACTACAGTTTCATCAGAAATTCTATCTAAAATTTTCTCTATCTCATGCGGATATAACTTATCTTTCTTTTTATTTTCTTCTTCTATATTTTCTACATAGGTTATTAACTGATCAATCTTGTCCTTAGTTATAGTCGGATGTAATTCCTCACAATTAGGACATGTTCTTTTAGTTGTTCTGGCAAGTTTACTAGCTTCATTAAGCCTTTTAGTTGATGGAAATTTTTTATATAAAGATTCTTCAATAATAGGTTCTCCACATTTAAAACATATTAATTTTAACCATTTTCTAATTTCTGCAATACATATTGGTGATTGTACTGGATAATTTAATTTAATATGTCCATCGTGTCCAATACAATCCTTTTTATTATTTAAACATGTCTCACATCTATAATTATGATCTGTTGTTCCAAAATGTCCATCATAAACTCCCTTAGGTTTAGGCAAATTGTCTCTGAATAAATCATATGATGTTACATTTACATAGGAATCTCTTATTATCTCTTCACTACTTATTATATGAAATCTAATTTTGTCAATCTGTCCCGTATAACACAAATTTGATGACATAACAAATAGAATATATTTATATATTATATTTTTAATTTCAAATAATCAAATTAATTTCAAATAATCAAATTAATTTCAAATAATCAATTAATTTGAAATAATCAAATTTTTTAATTACAAATAATAAATTTTAATTTCAAATAATCAAATTTTTTAATTTTTACTTATTTATTATATTATTTTTAGTCGATTTATTTATTATTTTCTATTTATATATGATTAATTTCCTTTTGAAATAAGAAATTAATTATTTATATACTATTATTTAATTTTCTTGTTTATTTTTATAGTTATATTTCAATATTTTTAATATTAAAATTACAATGAACAACTCATCTAATGCCATCGTATTCGAATTAAATAATATTCAACAATCTATATCACAAAATAAAAAAGATATACAGAATTTAAAAGAAGAAATTGATTTATTACGTAAACTTTTCAATCGCAAACTAAATGAAATAGAAGACCATATAGTAGAAAAACAACAAAAAAGTAATGAAATGCAAATTATAACAGCTACTAATGATGTTAAAAAAGAAGTTATGAGTATTATTGAAAAAGATATAGCACCTAAATTAGAACGTACTATAAATTATATGAGATATCAAATGCAAGATGGCGATGAAATTGTTACGGAATATAGAAAACGCTTATTACAAACATATAATCCAGATCTTAATTTAAAAAAAATAACAGATGGTAAATCTTCATCTGATCCAAAATCTAAACATGATTTTCAGAGTAAACTATTTATGTTTACTGATGAAGATTAATTAATTATTAATTAATTATTAATTAATAATTTAATAATTAATTACTCATAATCTCTAATTACTCATAATCTCTAATGACTATTCCCTCGGTCTTTGTTCTTAGTGGTATATTATCTTTACTTAATTCATCAAATAATATTGTTAAATATCTTTCTTTATAATTATTTTCGAAAAATGATTTTTTATTCTTCTCCAATAATGGCATTTTTTTATATAATTCTTTTCTTTCTTCAATCGGCAATCCTGGAGTTACTGAAAATTTATTACCTTCTTTTGTTTCTAATATAAACATTAAAGCTCCTTTGCTTTTTCCTTTCATTCCTTCTGTATAATCAACAATCTTAAATTCGTCACTTATTACTGGTTTAATTTTTAGAATATTAGTGCTATGATAACCATTATACGAATATTGATATATTTCCCAGCCTTTACGCAAAATAGCCCCCTCATAGCCTTCATGTAAAAATTGTTTATATAATTTGTCTATATCCTCTTTATTTTCTACTTTGAATGTTTCAGCTAATTTTATATATTTACTATCCACAAAATCCGACTTAATTTTATCTAAAATTTCTTTACGTTCTATATATGTTAATTTAGGCTCTTCTGGTATAAAACAATCATATATATGATATTCTAATTTATTTATATCAGAATCATTACTATTACCTCCCTCTTTCGTATCTAATACTTTTCTAGCTATTCCTGAAATGTCTTGCAAATTCATACCATGTTTATATATTTCCCCATCTAAATACAAATTTCTATTAAGTTTATAATGCCAAAATTCAAGAGTTGGTTTTAAAGCTGTCTTAATATATTCAAATCCATAATATTCTTTACGATTTCTAGAATAAATTAATACATAAGATTTACCATTTCTCTTTTCTAATGTAATCACACATTTTACTCCATTAAATTTTCTTTGTAAATAAATACCTTTCGAATAATCTATAAATTTATCATCAATTCTCTGAACTAACATTGATGGATATCTTATCGCCCCATATTCGTCACTTTTTATATCCTTTTCACTTTTGGCCTTTTGTTTATTATACTTACCTAATGCATCTCTTAGTGCTTGTGTAAATACATTAGTTTGATTTACTTTTCCAATATTTTTTCCTATATGTGTTATAGTTGGTGTCTTTTTTGCATATTCTATACTATTTTCCTGTTTGCTTAATACTTTAGTCCATGCATAATATCCCTTAGGCAATTGTTCATTACTATTAAAATAATTATCAGTAATTTTTATGAATGAATTTTTGTCATCATTAATTTTTACTATAATTTGCCATATCATTTTCTTATTCTTACTATTTGTAGATGTTATCACCGGAAATTCATATGTATATAAATCATCAGATAATTTTCCTGGTAGTTCATTCTTAAAATCTCTAATTGTTAATGTAGATGCAGCCATTACTTATTTTTATAAATATTATTATAATTAAACTCTTTATCTATAGTGATTAATTTTTTATATAGAAATAAAAATTAAATTATATTCCGATATAACTATTATTTATTTAATTCAATTTTTATTTCTATATAAAAAATTAAAAATATTTATAATACACATAATAACATGTTTAGATAATAATATTATATTTCAGTCATGTAGATCAATTTGATATTTAAAATATTCTATCAATACATATATAATAAGTACATTAATATCTTAATAGTATATAAATTATAGTATATATTGTATTTTGTTAATCTATAATATATTAATTAACTATAAAACTTCTTGACTCTGAACAAAATATCATTTGTGAAAAATTAATACCATTAAGAACTAATAAAATACAATATAAGATAAAAAATAAAATTGGTTTATGGATAATGAAAGGAATAGATATTAATACACATAAATATATTTTTAATAAAATAAATAATAATAAATTATATATTTCTGCTTATCATAATGAAATAATACCCATTAGTAAAATCTAATTATTTCTTTACCTCTTTTATTTTTCGTACTGTAATATATTTAGTTAATGCAATAATCTCTTTATCACCATTTGTTAACTTATTATATAATGTTTTCTTTGTGCTTGAAAAATTCTCTAAATAATCATTAAATGAATTGTTTAATTCTAATGATAATCCATGAGTTCCACAAACTTTAATTACATTATCTATATTAACTAATGATTCTTCATAATATTTATCAGAAAAAGGTAATTTGACCTCTATTTTTTGTCCTACATTTGTAAGACTTTTACCAATAAACTTTTTTTTAAATACATATTTTTCTACATCATCCTCTATAATTTTCCATGAATCATTAATATTTATATCCAATAATTTATTAAATATCATTTCACCATCTAATACTGAAAATATAAATATACCATCTACTTTCAATAATTTAGACACCAATCTTATAATATTTCTAAGATTTTGTAATGTATCACAGAAATAATGTAAAGCAAAATTACATACTACATTATCTATGTTACCTATAGGTAAATTAAATCTATTCATTGATTCAATTACATTTTCTGCTGTAACCTTTAAATCTTGAATCATTGCATGTATTGTCATCGGGTGAATTTTACTCCTATTCTTCATAATTTTGGAGTATTCAAACTTACGTCTAATTAATTCTCCTATAGCTTCTGCATCAGCGTCAATAGCTAATACATTTTTTATATGCAACTCTTGATATCTATGTATATCTCCCCCTCTTCCAGATGCTAAATCAACAACCCATGTTCCTTTTAAATTCTCTGAAAATACATTACTTATAACAAATCTTTTATATTTATTTGCCGAATAATAAATATCCGCATTCGGAGTACCAAAATATCCAAACGATGGGTTTGATAATTCTTCTATATCAAATTTTGTAAAATAATTTTGATATGTTATTTCAGCTATCTTAAAATCATTCCCATAATAGTTTTTCTCTTCCATACGATCTTCTCTAATTCTCGTAAATAACCACTCACCATCTGCTGACATCTTATGTAACTCCACTATTTTTCCATCTATATCTGGTAATTTATCACTATGATAATATAAATAAGCATATGGATCTAAACTTGGTGAAAACTGTATTGGAAAATAATTAGCACGTTGTTTACTATTATTAAATATATCATTATAATTTGGCATTAATATCATTCCAAGCTCATTAAACATATTATAATGTATACCATTAAATAGAGCATATAATATGTATTCAGATTTAGAAATATACGGTTTTTTTCCCAATAAACAAGATGGTATTTTCTTAGCTAGAAAATCAATTGTAACATGTTCAATTGGTTTCCATTTATACGATTTTGTGTTAATATAATTATCAGATGGTGATGTTAATATTAAACCATCAATTACATATGGATACTTTGCATTATATACTTCTGAAAATTTATTTCCTAGTTCATCCTTTACTAATAATTGTGTAAATGACTTTTTATGTGCAATATAATCTTTTGGCATATATCTATTAATAATATCAACAGCTTTAGGTATATATGTTACTCTATTACTAAATGATTCATTCGTTATATCTTTGTTTATAAATATCATAACATCAAATACATATAAATTAACAGTGTCTTTACTTTTAATAAACTCACAATCCGCAATTGTAACCTCATTTGTATCTACAGTTATTTTTATTTTATTTTCTAATTCTAATTTATCTGTAATAATTCTACATCTATCTCCCAATATGCTTACTATACACCTTTTTCCATCTGCTTTATCAGTTAAATAAAAGTTTATTGGTGGATATATACCTTGATATATGTTTTTATTCATTGATATCGCTCGATTACTTATATTCCTAATACTTATGTTATTAAAATTCTTTATTCGAAATTTATTTTTAACTAAATATTCAGCCAAGTATAATAATTCTTCTTCATATGCTTGTTTCTCTAAGTATTTATGATCTATTAGCAAAAATAGTTTATTAACTATTTCTAAACTATCAATAGTTATATCCTTTTTAATTCCAATATATTCTATTTCGACTGAATAATCTGTTATTATATTTTCATCTACTAATAGAAAATTATCTTTATTATTATATTTAAACATTAAATCCTTTATTTGTTTTAATGATTTACCAATCTGTTCCAATATTGAAAACTTAACCAATGTAAAATCAAATCTCCAGCCATTATGTATAAACGATGCTCTTGATTTTAATCTTATTTTAGCATCTATAGGTAATCTAAATACATCTGTAGAAGATTCTTTACTCAAATTAACTGAATAATCTAAAAAACCCTTTATATAAAATGGTGATTCTATAGAAGATTTTTTATAATATATATCAGAAGTTTTTGTATTATTTACAAAAATTTGTTTTCTTATATATTTGGTAAATTTTTCAATTCTAAAACCAGGCAAGTTATCAATAAAAGTTTCTATTGATTGCTCAATTATATCAAATTTAAAATCTTTATTTTTCAACATATTATTATATAATGATACAAATGATTCTCTAGTAATATTTTTAAATCGTATCTCCAATTCAAGATTATCCCCTCCTGTTCTATAGCTGTTTATTATATCTTTCAGTTGAGACATTACAATTTATAAAATTACAATTTATAAAATTACTTATATAGCAATCAGTATATTTTTATGTATATATTATTTCAAATTTAAAAATTGAATATATCCAAATTTTATTAATAAAAACTAAATTTATATTCGATAAAAAATGAATATATTAAGTCTTTGTATGTATTTATTTTTTCATTACTCAGATAAAATAATTTTATTAGTATTAATATTATTATAGAAAAAATTAGATAGTTAGAAATAATCTTGCATATTCATAATAATTGTATTATGTATTTTTTCATTCGAGTAAAATTAATAAATTATATATTTATCATAACTAATCATAGACAATTAAAAATCTTTCATCCATTTCTATATATTTTTTTATATGTATTTATATATATTTTTTATATGTATTTTTTATATGTATTTATATATATTTTTTATATGTATTTATATATATTTTTTATATGTATTTTTATATTGAAATATATCTTAATAAAATAATTGAAGTTATTATATTTATTATATCTATTATATAATCATGGAATTAAAAAAACTAAATCATGAAAATGAAAAATATACATGTGTATATGACAAATCTATTGGTAATATAAACTATGAGTTATATGATTCTGATATAAAATTTTGTAGCAGATGTTATGAATATTTAAAATCTATGAATTTGTTAAATTTTAGAGAATATCACATAACTAAATATGCTATGATATTGTTAATGTTTATGGATGGATTATGTCCAAATGATACTATAATCAACTATATAAATATGGTTAAGAATAACACATATACTAAAAAATGTACGTCAAAACCATGTTGTCTATTTCATACTTATAATTGGCATGTTTGTAGTAATTGTTTTAATAATGGTATTGTATCTAACTATATATGTTGTTCTTATTCATATAGGCTAAGCAGATATAATATTAATAATATTATATATGGAGAAATAAAATCTGGCAAAAATTCATATAATAGTTATAATGATATTAGAAAAGAAATATGTAAAAGAGCATTAAAACAAGATATATTAGCAATATTAAAGGATATTGATGTATATGATAATGATGTTTTAACCATAAAAGAAAAAAAAGCTTTGCATTTAATCGATGATATATATAGCAAAAAATTAGAAGATTCCATTGAATATATATTAAATAAATTAAACGATGATATAGATAATATAATAGATAATTAAATTTTTATAAAATATCGCCTTCACAAGTATCGACTCAAAACATAAAAAAAAATTGAATTTGATATTGTTACATTTATCTCTCAACAACGAGACAACACCCTCACTCAAAACACTCAAAACACTCAATACAATAATATAAAAACAAAATATGACGACTATCGAGTCTTCTCTTGTGAAGCATGTTCTTCAGCACGACGCTGATCTTAAGATCATTGAAGATCTTAAGAAAAAAATCGAAGAACTTCAGAAGGAGAATGAGTCACTCAAGAAGAGTACGACTCAAGCAAACAAGACCCGTGTCATCCCATTTGATTGGGCTGAGGATGTGGAAGAGGAAGAGAAGAAAGAGAAGGAAGAGAAGAAGGGGAATGGAAAGATGTACATGAGTACTTTTCCGCCTCTTTCCGCTTCAATCGTCCAAAGTACTCCAAGATCTGTTCCAAGACCTGTTCCAAATGCTCCAATGAAAGCTCAAGCACGGACACAGATTCGGTTCTGCTCAAAGTACTTTGACACAGGACATTGTTCGATGGATACTTGCCATCTGAGTCATGACGTGGTCAAGGCTATTCGTCAACGCTACAAGATGGTCAAATGTGAACACCACATGAAAGGCAATTGTTATCGTGGAAACAATTGTGCATTCGGCCATTTTGTTGGTGAAACAAGTCCCACATATGAGGGCGTCTGTCTCCATTTCGTCAATGGATTCTGCAGGTACGGTGATGATTGCAGGTTCATCCATCCAGAGTCACCTGAAAACATTGATGAAAAGGAGGCAGAAGATGAGACAGAAGAGAAGACAGATGAGAATACCAATCCTTATGGTGTTCTTACCGAAGTTCCTGATGATTCTCCCAAGGAACATCCTGATGATTCTCCCAAGGAACATCCTGAAGTCTGACATAGATATGTTAGACTCAATGAATAAAGAAAAATTTAGTACGGGTTTTCTTCCACAGGACAATTTTCCCGTATTTACTTGCTTCGTGCTTCGTGCTTCGTGCTTCGTGCTTCGTGCTTCGTGCTTCGTGCTTCGTGCTTCGTGCTTCGTGCTTCGTGCTTAGTGCTTCGTGCTTCATGTTTCGTGTTTCGTGCTGGTCATCTTGACCCTCTCAATTTTTTAATGATTTTTGGTTCATATTTTTTTATAAATTTTTAAATAAATATTCAACGTATATACAATTATATATAATAACCTAAGCTTTTAATTTTTAATTTTTTTGAAAAAGTAACAAGTAAAATTAAAAAACTCAACCTTAACTAAAATAATTACTTACTATTTATTTGTTTGTATATTTTAAGTTTTTATAAAAACTTAAAAGTTTAAATAAACTACAAATACTAATTAATAATATTAAAAAAATTGAATTTTTATTATTATGTATAAATATCGACAACGAGAAACAACACATTCAAAACACTCAATAAAAAATGTCGTCACATATTTATGGAGAAATGATTACTATGATTAAACAAAATACATTAAAGCAGATTCAACATGCTTTGTTGATTGAAACTCTATGTATAAATGCTATTATGCTAGAAGAACTCTCAAAAAAGTTTGAAGAATCTAATAAGAACAAACTTATGATTGATATGAATATGATTGAAGAATATCGGAAGAAGATCGAAGAAATTAAGAAGAAGAATGAAGCACTTATGGTAAAGAATGGAATTCTTGAGGAGTATCAAGTACATGATCTTATTCAATTATGTTCTCAAAACTTCAACACTAGTCCAACTTGAATAAGTTATATTCCAGAAGAGAATTGTAGTCTAAGACATGAGTGAATGATTTGATGCATATATTGAATATACAATTTTGAGAATATGGAATCACCTGATAAAATTTATTCAGAGAATCTGTAGGCTATCAATTTAATATTTAATTACTGTATTTAATTACTATATTTAATTACTATATTTAATTACTATATTTAATTACTATATTTAATTACTATATTTAATTACTATATTTAATTACTATATTTCTTTTTTAGACATTAAAATTTGATTGTATTATTTATATTATGTTCATTGTGTTTATTATGATGACAATCTTTACATAATACCATTAAATTATGTTTTTTATCTTTATGAAATGGAGCTTTTCCTTCTATATTTATAATTCCATTTTTATCTGCTATTTTTTGATGTAATATATGATGTGTATGTAGATCCTTTCTACTATTGCATTTATAACATTTATCCATATATATCTGCGAATTATATCTAGATTTTTTAGTGACTAATAACTCATTATTTTTTTTCTTCTCTCTAATCATATTTTTTATTTTATAACATTCGTCAATAAAAGATTTAGACATTCCTAAAGTCTTACATACCTCAATACCATATGAAGTTGGACCATTACCCATACATAATTTTCTTTTATATATAATTTCACTGTCAGTTATTTCAACTGATAGATGCATAATCGCTAAATTAGTTAACGATTTTATAACATCCAGTTTACATAATTTATGTAAATGTGATGTAATTATAAATGATACATTATTTTCGCATAATGTTTTAATAGAACTAGACACTATAGGTATAGCACTTTCTATTTCTGTTCCCTTACAAATTTCATCACCTAGTACTAGCGTATTTTTATTAGCATTCTTAAGTATTGCTCGTAATTCTGCCATTTCTACAGCAAATGACGATTGTTTTTTATATAAATTATCATCATAACTTATTCTAGGTATTATTGTATTGTATGGATAATATGTCATTGTAGCACATGGCACAAATGATCCTATCTGTGCCAAAATAATAGCTATACCAATGCTTTTTAATAATACTGATTTACCACATGTATTTAATCCAAATAATAATATACCATCTGATGTCCAACTTGAACCTGTGTTAATATCCGATTTGCCAAGTCGTATATCATTAGTAATAAATTCATTATCTTCATTCATTCTTTCAACTATTGGATGTCTAATCGCTTTTATATCTAAATATGAAGATTTATCTTTTCGTTCTAATATTGTTGGTTTTGTATAACCATACTTTATGGCTACTATAGCCATCGCTATATATATACTAATTTCTGATATGCTTCTTATAGTATCTTCAAACTTAAATATATCATTAATTGAATCTATTATATCATAATATTCTCTACGTAAATAAGTATTATTATCACCTTGCATCAACCTATTATTAACCTCAATTAAGTCATTACATGTTATAGTTAATTTAGTATTACTTTTGTTAATATATGTTTTATACATGTTAAATAAATTTATATCTATAAGTTTAGATTTTATTATATTCCATCTAGTTATCGTTGTTGATAATTCATGTATTATTCCTTTGCCATATGGTTTTGTTTTCATATATATTATGTTTGGTCTTAATTGTTTTGTGTTATTTTGATTATTACTTACCAATCCAGATGTACTGACTATCGTATCATTTTTATCTATTATTTTCTTATTAGGTGGTAATTCTTCTGGCATATTTATTAATGATGTATTTTTTATTGTCCTCAATGTTTTCTTTTTCTTTTTTTCTTCATATCGTTTTATTTTATCCTCATCTATTTTATCATAATAACATTTATTTAAATGATTCATAATTTCTAAAGGTATTCTACTTGTTTCTTCAATTTTTTTCTTTATTTCTTTTATTGTATCATTATTGTTCATAAATATATCTACTGTAATATCATTTTGTTTAATTGTTTCCTGATTATTTTCTATAAAATCTATATTTAATAGATTATTAATTGATTTTATTACATTATCTAAAACAACTATTAGTGTTTCCTTACAAAAAGTTTTCTTTAGAAATTCATTTCCTTTTAATAATTCTAATATAGCTCTATAATTCTCACATGTTCTTAATAATCTTACTATTTCATAGGGATGTATGCTTTGTATAGATAATTTTCTCAATAATATACTCATATCAAACATTTGTTTTAAATTATTAGTTATTTCTCTTATCATTTCTTCATTATTTTTAAATAAATTAACTATGGTATATCTATTGTTTAAAATATCAGGATCACATTCGGGACGGGTTAGCCATTGTTGAAATAACCTCTTTCCCATCATAGTACTTATATATTTATTATACATATCTAATATACTAGGACAATTAGAACTGACCCTGGTGACCCCAGGAATTGAACATGTTGGACCTATATTTCTCATTATCTCCATTTGAGCTAGGGCGTTATTAGACAAAACTAAATAATTCTCTGATGTATTTATAGATGGTTTAGAAATCCTTTTTAATAATAATTCATTATGTTCATATATATATTGTAATAATGATATTAAACTTATAACTGCATTGGGTGCTAATTCCAAATCTAATTCTTCTATCATTGTTAAATCATTATTATTTTGATAATCACCAAATTTTTTTTTCAAAAATTCATTTTGATATGTTATTTTAATATATTCAGGATTTAATTTCATAAATTTAATTGTATTATCTGTTCCAAAATAATCTTTAAAAATTCCCTCATTATGTCCATCTAAATATACCAATATTTCCGCTGGATTATTAGAATGTATAAATCTATGTATCTCGTCATAAATACTATCTAAATTAGTCCTTATTGTTTCTTGACATCTTATATCTCCTGTAGTACTATCTATGTAACTACCTCCAAAACTATAAACAATATCTGCATCCGTAAGTGATAATTTGTTTCTTAATTCATTTAAATATATACTTAATATGCCTTTAGACATTGGTAATTCTGCGTAATTATCTTCAACATATGTACCTGGAGTAAATATTCTATATAATTCTCTCTTTTTTTTATCTTCTGGACTTTGATTATAAACTATTATATTATAACCAGCCGTAATTAATGGTCTTAGATATTTTTCAAGTTTTGATATTGGAATTCCTATCATCTGGGGGTTTTTTTTACTTATCGGCTTCTTTTTATTATGTCTGGCAAATACAATATTAAGTAATACTGATAGTTCAGGAGTATTATTTACTTGTTTACCTTCATCATCTATATATCCATAATTTTCATAAAAACTTCCCATTTGATATAGTAATGCAATATTACTATATTTCTTCTCATATTCTGATAATATCTCAAAATATTTGTTAATTTCAGTAATCTCTATTTTATTTGTATTGTTTTTTTTTTCTGTCATAATTTTTATAGTAAATTTAATGATTAAAATACTAATTAATAAAATTAATTTTATTAATTTTTATTAGTATAAATAATAAACATTATATCCTATAATAAAATATATTGTATTTTTAATATAAATACATATTTTTTTATTAAAAAATCATAAAAATAGAATATTCTATTAATATTATTATTAATATTATTATTAATATTATCATTAATGATAAATAATGTCATCAAGTCAATTAAAGATATTGTTAATATACTAAACTTATATAAAAATAAAAAATGTTGTTGTAATAAATGTATTTATTAAGTTCTAAATTTTGTTATAGAATACTATGCATATTTCTAACTTGTTCAACTCCTCACATATCCATGTCCAACTTGAACAAGTTGGACCTTTTAATAATGGTGTTAATGATGGGGTTAATAATTGGATTAATATCTTATATATTTTTTAATTTAAAATAAATAAGATAAAAACTAATTAATAGTTCTTATTTGATACATGCTTAAATATTCGTTATATATTTTTTTTGCTATTTCATCTGCCGATTTAAACTCTTCCCAATTTACTTTAATAACTGGAATACTTTTGCTAATAAATTTTATAAAATCATCATAAGACTTTTTCAATGCTGTTATGTATTCTACTGATATTTCTTTTTCACAATCACGATTACGCCTTTTAATTCTTCTTATTGATTCCTCAACTGAGCATTCCAAATAAATAATAGTATTAGGATGTTTCATAAAATTGGACATATGTTTAAATAAACTCATATATGTATTATAATCACGTTCCTCCATCATTCCAGAATCTCTTAACATTTTTGCAAATATATTATCCTCATATATAGTACGATCCTGAATACCACCTATACCTTGCCAAATTATTTGCTGTTGTTGTTCAAAACGTTTATTTAATAGATATATTTGTAAATTAAATGCGTATTTTTTTGTATCTTTATAAAAATCTTCCAAATACACATTATCAATAACTGGTTCATAATAAACAGGTAGTTTTAATACTTCACCTAATGCCTTTGCTAATGTTGTTTTACCAACTCCAATTAATCCAGCAATCGCTATATGAATATTGTCAATATTATAGGTCATTAGTGTTTATTATATTTTATATATATAATATAGTATATTTATTATATATTCAATTTGTTTTTAATTGAAATTATATTATACAAATTTCCTAATCATTATTTATATATTTATATATTTATATATTATTATAACATAATGTGATAATTAATATGATAATTAATGTAATAATTAATGTGATAATTAATGTGATAATTAATGTGGAAAAAATAAAATAATAATATCAAAAATAATGGATAATAGGTAATAAATTTTTTTTCATAATCTCGAAAAAAAAATATATATATCAAATAAAAAAATTCTATAAAATTAAAAAATTTTTTTTTTCTTCAACCCCTCAACCTTATAAAAAATTATAAATTTAAAAAAAAAATATTACAATTTGGAATTCCAAATTGTTCAGTGAAAATAATCAAAGAAATATATAAATTTTGATTTAAAAACCATTTGGTATGTATTATGTATGCATTAATAAAATTATATCATTAACAATTTGGAATTCCAAAATGTTTAACTGAACATTTTGGAATTCCAAATTGTTAAAATGAACATTTTGGAATCATAAAAGAAATATATAAATTTTGATTTAAAAACCATTTGGTATGTATTATGTATTCACTTAAAAAATGACTGAACATTTTGGAATTCCAAAATGTTCAGTCAAACATTTTGGAATTCCAAATTGTTCAGTGAAAAAATCAAAAAAAATAATATAAATTTTGATTTAAAAATTATTTGAAATATATTATGTATACATTAATAAAATAGCTTAACAATTGAGAATCAAATATTATGGAACGAATAAAAAATGATTTTAAGTGTTATAATTGTGGTATATATTTTTCTAATATTGGTAATCTAAATCGTCATAAAAATAGTTGTAAATCATGTTTAATATTAGAAATAACTACAGATGATAAAAATAAACCAATTTGTTTTTATTGTAATAGAATTTTTAGTACAACTAGTAGTTTAGCACGTCATTATTTGATATGCAAAATAAAAAATAGGGAAATAAATTTATTAGAAGAAAATATAAAAATAGAACAAGAAAAAAAATTAACTATAGAAGTAAAGGAACAATCCAGATTAATGCTTGATATGCAAAATAAAATATATAATAATATAATTAATAAACAACAGGAGAAAATAGATACTTTAATTGAACAAATGAAAGAATTAAAAGAAATAATGGAAGAAAAAACAAAAAAAACAGAAGATGATAAGAAAAAGATTAATGCTATACGAGTTAGTCAAACAAATGGGAATAAGATATTGAATAAAATTTTAATGAATACTAGTACAAGTAAACAAATTAATACAACAAACACCAAAAAAACAAGAGAAAATATGGTAACAAATGCGGTAACAAATGCGGTAACAAATGCAGAAACAAATACAGAAACAAATGCGGTAACAAATGCAGAAACAAATGCAGAAACAAATGCAGAAACAAATGTAGAAACAAATACAGAAACAAATACAGAAACAAATACAGAAACAAATACAGAAACAAATTTAACTAATAATACTATGATCATAAATGATCGTAATACTACAAATGTTAGTTTAAATAGTTATAAAACACCTAGCATAGATCATATAAATATCAAAGAATTTATAGAGTTGTTTTTAAAGGTTGGGGTACGCATTCCTTACGAAATTATAGATAAAATATACTTTGATGCCGATAAAGCTCCTGAAAATTTATCAATATATTTAGTTAATAAAAAAGTTGGAGATATGCTAATATATGATGGACTTAAATGGCTATCCGCAAATGAAAAAGAAGTTAAGCCGATAGTAAGAGAAGTTTTATATGATATTACTAATAAATTATTAGATAAGGCTATTAAAGCTTGTGAAGAGAACAATAATTTTAGTAAAAACATATTAATACGTATACCATTAATGAAACAACGTCGGGATACAATACTAGGTAATAAATATAATGATCGTGTAAAAGAACATGATTTAGATAAGATGAGTTCTATTATACGCTTATATTATAAAATATCAGAGAATATAGCAAAGAAAAAATTAACAAGTGTTAATAAAATTAATAAGTGTTGATAAACTCAAAAAAAAAATAAAAAAAATGAATTTATAAATAGTATATATTAGATATAATAAGTTACTATGGATGATTTTGATGAATTGTCTAGGGAAATTTTTCATAAAGTACATAATGATCTAAGTAATAAAATCATTTCATCTAGTTCTATATATGGTAGTAGCGTAAATCCAATAAGACTATCTAGCAAAGAATTTTATGATAAACATGTTATTTATATTATTTTGAATTCTAAAATACCATATCTATACAAAACTGTTATGTGTTATTATAAAACAAATATATCACAATGTAAATATCAATATTGTATATATGCACATGGAATTGATGAATTGAGATGTAAGTTTTATGCTTGTAATGGTTATTGTAAAAACATTAGTTGTCCATACAAGCATACTCCACCAATTAGTAGTGAATTTATATTCATTAAAGATTCAACCGACAATGTTACCGACAATGTTACCAACTATGTTACCAACTATGTAACAAACTATACAATAAACTATGCAACAAATTATGTAACAAACTATCTATGCAATTGACTATACAACAATCATTAGTAGTTCAACAACTGATTGAAAAAGTTATAGAATCGTCTAAAATGTTTTTATTGTCATGTATATAATTAAAAAAGCAATGTGATAATCTCAAAGATTTGATTGAGAATCCAAGACAAAATGTAGAAGAAATTATATGTGATGTAGTCCATAATATATCTAATAATAATTCCATTAATGTAATTAAAAAAATCTACATCAATTGAATCCGATTCAAAATTAAAAGGCGTTAGAAAATTTATTATATATTAAATATTTTTAATATTTTTTTATGTATTCTTTATAAGCATAAGTATCAAAAAAATAGGTGTTATCATATATATAATATATATAGTTTTACATATTTTTTTGTTAAATCTATAGATTTTATTATTCATAGTCATAATAATACAATCATTATTTATTTCAATATTTTAAACAATAAGTCACTTAATTTACTTAATTTACTTGGTATACTTGGTATACTTGGCACACTTGGCACACTTGGCAAACTTGATACACTTGACGCACTTGATACACTTGACGCACTTGATACACTTGACGCACTTGACACACTTGACGCACTTGATACACTTGATAAATTTGATGTGTTATGTTGCTTATCATTTATGTAATTATTATATATATTAGTTTTTGCATAACAATCATTGATGAAATGATTATTGCGTCCACATCTGATACAACAATTTTTTGCCATCCATATTTCTTTTTGTATAAATTTTTTCTGTTCCTCAGATAAAACAATGGTAACATATGAACCACCTCGTACATTATCTATACCATATGTAGCCATCATTTCTTTTGTATATTTATCTTCATCAAAATCTGATATATTTTCTATAATCCGTATAATTTTTATTGGTTTATATATAGAAGTCCATTTACAAGCCTCTCCTTTTTCATGTTGTTTATATCTTTCTATATAATTATTTGATTTTCCTATATAATATTTACCATTCGTAAGTTCTAATATATATATATACATTTTAGCTATGTTGTATATATAATTATAAAATTAAATATTCAATTATAAATATAATTAAAATAATTATAGTATCTAATTTATTTGTTTCATTATTTCCAGTCTGTCCTTTAAGTAAAAAAATGTAAAAAAATATAAAAAAATTTAATAATTTTTTTTATTGTTGTTTTTAATAATTTAAGTGCTGTAGCGTAACACAGCTGATCCGTCTGAAATCAGTAGGAAGTTAATTGCAATAGCTACTACAATCATGAATGCATGTGGGTTGGCCTGAACTGGGTCAACTGAGTTAGCATCAGATCCGATGTAGCTGGAAGTGTACTTGATGTAAAATTCACGAGCACGAGAGACATTGATATGTCCGCTCGGTTGGTATGTTCCTGGATAAAGGCAGAAGTTGATCATGAGTGCACCCTCATCATCTGGTGTAACGATATTATATCCACCATACTGCCATGGCATGTATTCATTAAAGAATTCATCTGGAAAATCTCCGAAGAGAGTAATACCGTGGGCATTAAGAGTGAGGCGGTCAACTGTCTTGATTCTATGGGTGTATGTACCACGATCGCAGGTAGATGTGCAGGTAGCATGTGCTATATCATCATTAGTAAGAGTAATGGCATCATCATTATGAGGATCATGATCAGCATCAAATCCACGGATGAATGGTGTTTGAGTTCTGCACACATTTTCGCTTGTCTTATCAAGAAGACGAGTGAGATTATGCCAGTCTCTCCACTGGTTAAGATTGCTAGAATCAGTATTGTAACGAGGACGGAATCCAACATAAAGGGTTTCAATAGGCCATTTGAGGCTGCTAAGGAGCTGTTCACCCTCTTTTGCACTCATTTCATTTCTCTGGAAGCGATGAACACGGATGAGACTGAAACCAATGCGCTTAATATAAATATCGTGAATTTCGGGATTTACGAAGATGTTATTAATATAAAGTTCCATTCGGCTAATTTGCTGACTGGTTGGAACTGTGCTATTGAGACATAAAACTGGAACCATGGTAAGGCACTTGTTATAACGTTCTACGTCAATAATTGCTTCATTTTGTCCAACATCATGATTAGGATCAGCGAAATAAGTGGTGGCTAAGAGGGTACCGGTGTCTTGAATGTAGCATTCAACTTCGAGCTTAAGCCATAAATTACCAGCTGATGTAAAGACTATGTTGTTCTGAGCCTCAAGTTTAATTGTAATAAATCGTTGACCATAAGGTATAGAAACTGATGGAATTGATAGACGAGCATCTCTATTGAACCAGAAGAGAAGAGGTATCCAAAGATCAAGTGCAGGTTGAATTGCTTTGGGTGTTTGAGCACCATCAACAACGGTAGTCAGGCGACGGCTTGTTACATCCTTATTTACTGCAACTACATTAGATACTCCAGTGGGTAGTCCAGTTTCAGTAAAGTTGGAGCAACAAACAGGGAATGGAGTAGTTCCAGATATTGTGTTCAGATCACTATAACATTCTTTGGGAACTTCCTGACCAACTAGTCTTTTCCATCCAGTTAGCTTACCAGGGGCCACACGGAACTTACGATACATCATAGTAACATCAGAGTTGTACTCATCGAGAGGGTTTCCGTTAACATCGAACTTAACATTATAGAAAAGACGTTCACCTGGGAATTCTGCATATCGAATGAAATTGGAGGCTGAATCGCCTGGTAAAACTACTGTTCCATTCTGATTAACATATGTATATGTGAACTTATGAACGACAACTGATGCACCATTTGCTGTGGGATTTGCGTAATCATATCCAACACCATTAGTGAGTGAAACAGTACCAATTTGGGTTGGAAGTGTTGGAACTTCTCCAGCAGTGGCTTGAACTTGTTCGAGGAGAACATTAACAACCATATCATGGAAGAAATCACCGAACTGTGGAATGCTAAATGTAACTTCATCGCCCCAGTTGGTTGCTCCTTGATTAACCTTAACCTTATTATATTCATAACCAATAGCAGCAAACGGCTTGAAATGAGCATTTACAAAGAGAATATGTGTGCGTTCGATATCTACAAGTGTGGGTGTAGGATCGGCGAGATTCTCACGAGCCCTCATGCACATAATGTCCTTGATTCTCTGGTTGAGAAGCTCGGTTGCCATAATCATACGATCGGCCTTGCCATCATTAGCAATAAGCTTGAAAACACCACCAGCTGCCATATTTTCTTTTTAGAAATTTGGCGATAAGTGTATTTTTTATTAGTCTATATATTAATAATTTAAAAAATTTTGAAAAAAAAATAATATAATACTTATTAACATAAACAAAAAAAAATAAAATTAAAAATAATAAAATAAAAATAATAAACAAAAATAATGTATAAAAAATAATGAACAAAATAATGTATAAAAATAATTATTAATATATTATCTTCTATATCATATCACATTATCATTACAATTATCTCATTACAATTATCTCATTACAATTATCTCATTACAATTATCTCATTACAATTATCTCATTACAATTATCTCATTACAATTATCTCATTACAATTATCTCATTACAATTATTAAAAAATTAGTGGATAGTAAATAAAAATTAATTTATATTATTTATTTGGCATAGTAGGTTTATAATTTAATACTCCATTAGATTGTATACATATTTTTTTGTATATAAGATCATTTTTTTTAAGAGTATTATCAGATTGTAAATGTATATAATTAAGGATGTTTAGTTTTTCAGAATTATTTTTGAATTCTTCTTCACATATCTTATATATAAAATATGGATAATATAATCTATTATCTTCTGGGGATCTCATATTTTCATATATTTCCATAACTAAATTAAATTTAATAGATACACTTCTATGTTCATTCATTGTTAGTTGTGGAGGGGATTTACCAGAAAATATTTTTACTAATAATGGTGTATGATCATTATGACATGTTAATTTGCATTCTTTTAAATATTCTCTCATTAGTTTACAATTAATATTATATGATTTGATAGTGTCTCTTTTGAAACATTTTTCAAGTAATTCCAGATCATTGCGAGGGAATGTTTTATTTTCTCTAGCCTGTATTCTTTCCATCCAAAATCTATAATGGCGATTTGGATCATATGTGCCATGTTTTGTTTTTTGTCCTTCTTGATTATAGAATTGGTAGTCCTCAAAGACGGTTCCTAATAATTTTTTAATAGATCCACATTTTTCACATATTAATTGAGAATCGCTTGGTATTATTGCCATTTTTTCTCCACATTTACATATTTCATATTCCTTTTTTTTTAATTTTATAGATATTTCCATTGATTCGATTGAAGAAAATTTTCTACATATTGAGAATACTTTCTCATTATTTGTGCTACTTAATTCAATTTTTTTACATATGGAACTAAGAGATATTATTATTTTTTTGAGTTGTAATACGAAGTCATCTATTTTTGATACTATATTCTCAGAACCTAATGTATGAAAAAAGTCTTTTATATATTTATATTCATTTTCTGTTCCTTTACTATGATAATAATTTGTTAATTTACTTATTATTATAAGATTGTATCTATCTTCTAATTCATCTAAATCATCTAACATTAAGTTAAAATGTGACATTAATTTAATTTTTTTGAAATCTTCATTATTTTTCAATTTATCTGTTTCTAATAATACAAATAGTCTACATATGCTATTTATGAGAGATCTTAATACCTGTATTTTTTCTAAAATTTTGTTATTTATTAATTCTACTGTTGAACTCATGATATCAAAATAAATATTTTATATTATAATTATATTATAATTATAATATAATTTCTTATTATAATTCATATTAAAAATAATATTATTATACAGTATATAAAAGCAATTAATAAGTAATTAATAACCAATTAATAAGTAATTAATAACCAATTAATAACCAATTAATAACCAATTAATTACTGATATTAATTACTAACATTAATTACTGATATTAATTACTGAAAGTAATTACTTATATTAATTACTGATATTGTATAAAAATGGCAAATGAACTGCAAAAACTTATTAAAAGTATTTTAGATGAGCCTGAGAAGCTTAATGAAATGTCGAAGGATGAAATTATGGAACTTAGGAAAAAGACAAATCCTTATGGTGTTATAGTGCCAGCAAACAAATCGTGGATTAATTTTTCTATAATTAATATGAGAGAGTCATATTTGAAAAGACTATATATGGTATCTTTAGTAGGTTATTTATTTAGAACACTAGAAGAATATCAATATGAGCCTACTGAAGAACAGATTAAAATGTTATCTAGTATTAATGGTGTTGATGAGAGAAAAGAAAAAGAAACAGAATTTATAAAAGAATTTGAAAGAGATAAATTAGGGGCAAAAAGATTTTTGAAGAGAAATTTTGATTATAATCCAGACAAACATATTAAAATTAGTTATACGGAGAATAAGGAAGATCCAGAACGTATAAGTAGATATGAGGAATTTATGAAAATGATGAAATTATCGAAACAGGCAAAAAATATTGGGGATGGAATAAAAGAAAATCATGAAGATGTGGCGAAAGATTTAAAGGAAAAAATTATGAATACATATCAAACGACAATTAATGTAAAAAATATTATACAAAATGTTATAGAATGTATTAAGAATTTATCAAATAATTTATCAAGTAATTTATCAAGTAATATATTTGATGAAATGAAGGCATCATTGATTAAATATCATTCTGATATTACAAGTATCTGTAATGATGTTAAGCCAATTGCAGATGTTTTATCTTCTGAAGATATTAAAACAGCATTAGCAATTGGAATACCGGTTGATGTGTTTTATCAATGGGATAGATATATGACAAACCATTATGAGGATATTAGAGAGGTTGTTAGTGTGTTATATAGTGAAAAACCGGATGTTGAATATGCTATACAATATATAGATAATTTTAAATCTGAGGATGAGGCTAGAGCCCATAGACAGAGATGGGAAGGTTCTTTTATATCTACAGTAACAACTATAGAGAATGGTGCATGGAGTATATTAGGGCCTTTTAAGAAAAATAGAGAACGTATTGAGTTTTACAATAAGAATACAGAGGTTCTTAGACAAATGTTAAATCAAATTGAGTCAGATCATAAGATGGGGGAGGAATTTATGAAGAAGAAAGTAAGGCAAGGAAAGAAAGAAAATATTCTTAAACATGGTATGGATGACAAGGGATTGGCCGAATATAATGCTGCCATAGGTTCTATCGAATCATTAGGCGCGAAGAAGATTCTTAGTGAAAGTGAAAAAAGGATGCTTGTGGAAGCCAAAAAAATTAAAGATGATTCTGAAGTACCTGATGATGCGGTTGCAGTTGATATTTATTACAATGATCCAAATAAAGGATTTGATAGACGTAGATTTCATACAGAAGCAGTAGATATAGAAGAACAATCGGAGGAATATATGAAAGAAATTGGAAAAAAGAGTAGTATGGGAGAAAAAATAATACGTAGTAGAACTGGAGAAAAGAAATCTATTAGCAAAATAAGAAGTGAAAAGTTCGAATAAAAAATATATAAATAATATAAATAAATTATTTTTTTTCTTTACAAAGCAACATTTAATAGGGCACAAGAGTATATATATTCTAAATTAATGACCTAAATTAATAACCTAAATTAATAACCTAAATTAATAACCTAAATTAATAACCTAAATTAATAACCTAAATTAATAACCTAAATTAATGACTATTTCTGGGAAAATAAAAAAGACAAAAAACCGAAATAATACTATAAATAATATATAAAAATGTTATAATAATATTATAAGAATGTTATATTAATTAAATTAATTAAATTAATTAAATAATGATGAAAAGATATATTTTTATTACAGGATTTGAATATGATTGATATTAAAAAATACAATCACAATAGTTTAATGCCAGCATTTTGGCATAGCAGGTGATAAAAAAAGTTTTAACGATATTATAGCTTATGTATTTATAAATATGTATTTATTTAATTTTATTGAATTTTATTTTAATATATATTACATATTAATAGATAATTTATGTGATTAGATTTATTTTTAATTATTTTTTTATTTCAGTAGATAATTTATATAATAGTTTTTTACTTGATATCATTGAATATTTCAAAAAATGGATTTGTGCTATCCATAAAATTTTCATCAGTTTCTATTTTTTTACAATATTCAATTATATGATTACTTCCAAAAGAAAAATCTTGGTCTATGACATCAGCCGTGAATCTGAAAAATTTATCTCCCTTTCTAATATGTATAAGTTTTTGAAATTCATTGTTACCTCCAAAAACATAATCACATGAAATTTTTGATTTTTCTTTTATTTCTTTGTCATAGTTATTAGAAACTCTATTAAATAATGCATTAGCACAAATTCTTGTTGTAAATATGTTAATAAATGCATTTTTTCTTAATTCAGAAGAAAGGCCTTTATCATCTTGTAATGATAATATAAAAGTAATAGCATGATGTCTTCCCTGATAGAATATATCTTCAAATGCACTATCTTTTAGACCTCTGATTGAATGCATAAAGTCATCCATAATAATTAACATACGAGGATTCATTTTATAATGCATTAATGAATATTTTTCTTCATTATCTAGATCATATAGATCATGGTTATTAAATTTATATTCAAATTTTCGTATAGTATTAATATATTCTTTTTTTATTATTTCTTGATATATTGTTTGTATTTTGGCTATATGTGTTTTTAACTTTGTTTTATCATTATAAAATTGTTTACCAGCTGTAATAATACATTCTTTCTTAGTTTTTTTTAAATTTTGTATATTTTCTATTAATGTAACATATTTTAGCTTATTACACAATCTTCTTAATATTTTTACATCAGTTGCTCGTTTGTACATAGAAAACATAATATTTTGTCTATCCAAAATATTCTTTAATAATTCTTTTGTGATTTTTCTATGTATTAATGGCTTAGGTACTATACCTATATAAGCCTGCATACATTCATCATTTCCTGCAAAAACTATTATTTGTTTTATATCATTTTTCAATAAGTATAATATATGTCTAATTACTGTTGATTTACCAGTGTCTGACGCTCCATATAATACAGTTGATTTATCTATAAATAATTCTGACTTTAATTCTAATTCTTGTATTGACATAATATGTTTATGTATAAAATTAATAATTAAAGATATATATTAATTATTAATATATATCTTTAATTATTAATTTTTTTAATATAGTTAAGGTAAAGTAATTGTGACAGGTTTTAATATTGAGCTTGTAGGACTAACAGGTACAAAACTATCAGATTCTGTAGAAATAGAGCTTCCTACCATATCAATATCGTTAAATAATTCTTCCATAGCTCCAGATTTTGTTTTTGATATTATTTCTTTTTCTATATAATAATTATTAAGAAAAATTAAACCAGCGACAATTATAAATGAATATATACTCACTTTGGTAGATAATTTAAATAAACTAGTATCTTCATTAACTTCTACATCTCTAAAAACTAGAAGAATAATAAATAATATTATTATTACAATAGTTAAAGCTGTGAAAAGAGGATTTTTAATAATTGTATCAATAATTGGTATTGATATAATATTTTCAGTTAATTTTTTCTTAGTTTCAGATATATTAATTGGCATATTGTTGTTTTAATTTATATTTTAGTTTATATGAAATAAAGTATTTATTTTTATTTATATTAAATTAACTAAAAAATAATATTATTTTTATTGTTATGAGTGAATTAAATAATTATAATTTATATTAAAAATCATCCAAATATGATTCAATAGTTTTATCATTTTTATTTTTTTTGTATTCATCACTGGTATAATCTTCTGTACTATTTTTTATATTTGGGTGCATTTTTTCTATTCTTTTTTGTCTAGCTAACTCCCTTTGTGTTTTATAATCGTCATCATAATCGTCTGAGCTATTATCTTTATTGTCATCAGAATTGTCTGAGTTATTGTCTTTAATATCATCTTTAACGTCATCCTTAATGTCATCTTTAATGTCATCTTTAATATCATCTTTAATGTCATCCTGCTTTTTAGTTATATCATCATCATCAGAACTCAAAGATTTAATTAGTTCTTTTATATATTTATCCTCTTCTATATCAATATTATTTTCTTGTCTATTTTTATCATCACTCCTAAAGTTACCTTCATTTTTTATTTTATTCTTATTATCTAATTTATTGTGCTTAATTAAGTCACTATTTGGTACATTGTTTTGTGTATTTTGTGTATTTAATGTATTTAATGTATTTAATGTATTTAATGTATTTAATGTATTTTGTGTATTTAAGTCAGTATTTGAACTGGTATCATATATTTCATCAACAATATTATCAACGATATTATCAACAGAATTTGGAACATTATTTATAATTTTATATTTATCATTTTCTGACATATTTAGTATTTTATTATTTTTGAGATTAAATAACTCTTGTTTAGTTGATAGTAATTTGTTTTGTAGTTTATTTATATCATTAGCTAAGTCATTTATTTTTTTATCTTTAGTTTTAATATTTTGTAATAAAATTTTTACATAATCGGATAATTTGTTACTTTTATTTTCATAGAAACATTTTTCTTTTAATACTTTTCCAAAATTATTTTTTAATCCATTTACAACTTCAATTGGTATTTTATCGGATCTCTGGCTTATTTTATTTACAAAATGTGTAAATATTTTTTCTTTTTCTAGTATTTGTACATTTACTATTTCTGCTGTCCATAATGTTATATTATTTCTATTAGTATGATCATCTATAACCATTTTTAATTTGTCATTTTGTAAAATTATGGCTCCAAATTCTGTTGTCATATTTGTAATAATAAAATTTAAAAAGAAATCACGGTCTTTTTCACTCATAAGTGAGTGATGTTCTTCAGGTACGAATAAATTAACTAATTTATATATAAACTCAGATAGACTAATTGTAGAAAATCTAGTAGTGTTTTGAAAATAAGTATGTAATCCTTGTATGGTTTTTAAATAACATCTTTTATCATTTTTTATAGCTTTCATATATGCAAATATAGAATTTTTGTATTCTTCTGTCAAACTTTCGGATCCATTAGGCCCTTGTTGTTTAAATCTATTTTTTGCTGATATGTAAATATGATTATAATAAATGTCGACGAAATAGCAACCCAAAATTTCAAACATATCAATAATTTTTGGGCTGTAATTTTGAAAAATCGACATCTTGTATTTATTTATTATTTTTATTATATTTTTATTATATATTTATTAGATATTAATTATAATTATATATAAATTTATATTGTTTATTTTTCTATAAGAAAAAACAATATATACATAAAAATACAAAAAAAATAATTAATGATATGTTATATAACCAATTGTCTATTATGCTGAATTCTCTGAAACTAATGTAGAATTATTTTCAGAATCAGCATATCTTCTAACCTTTAATTTACTACCATATTTTCCAATACGACCTCCATAATGATCTATCATATCATTATCAGGAAATTCTAAATTTTGAGATATGTCTTTAGTATTTGTTATGCGGTAATTTGTATGTGAGACTTTGCGATCTTGAGTATTATCACTATTATTTCCAAATAATTCAGGATTCAGCATATTTTTCTTTTTTTCGTTTGGATTTGTTTTTGAACTTTTATAACTCTTTATACTTAATGTTTTATCATCTACTTCTATTACAGTATCTTTCATACCACTATGCATATTCTCCCTACATGTTTTTCTTGCTTGATATTCTTCTCCCCTCATATCTACCTTATTTTCATCATCAATTGCTTTAAATTTAATACTAACAACATCATTAGATGGGTCTAGTGATTTATACATAAGCATTGCTTCATGATAATAATTAGCAGGTTTAAGATTATCACGAACATTTATTATGGACTTATGAGTTTCTTTAACAGGTTTAGACGTTTTTCTTGATTGTGTTTCATCAGAGTTATAATATTCAGTATCATGTACTGTCTCAAATAAAATTTTTTCGATGTTACTACGCATTTCTGATAATTTTCTTATTTGTGCATCTGTACTTTCCTTTTTATCTATATCTTCTTTTATTTTATATTTTTGACTAACTAACGTACCCATTAGTATTCCTATATTTTTATATGCAACAGTTAAATCTTCACATGTAACATCCTCAGAATATTTTCCTATATCTCCTTCGTACATTTGTGTTTTGTTTTCTGATATATTTAATTTCATTTTGCGTGGATTTTCACCATATTTAGCTACTGTAAATTCATGATCTGGAGTATGTCTGTGATACCATCTAGTATTTCTAATTAATTCATTAGATAATACTATTGTTTTTCTCTGTGGATTTAATGACCAATCTAGTATAGTATCTCCATATGTTTTATCATATTGTACCTTATCAATGTTACTTTTATATTCATATGATCTTCTCATACCCTCTCTTCTACCATCCTCCGATGTACTAAATATTCGCATACGAGGCTTTAATAAATTAAACATGTGTTTTTTTGCATCTCTTACTTGATTTTCTCTCCAAGAACCGCTAGATATTGAATTATCATCATTACCTGGATAAAAATTAACGAATCTCATCCTAGCGTCTTCTTGCATACGTAATTCTCTATAATCTGGATCTGTGAATGTACGTCTTGGTTCTCTATCGGTTATTTCTGTATTTATTTCAGGATGTGCTGGATAATTATATTCGCCTCTTCCACCATAATGTAAAGTATTAAGATATCCTTTATTGCTAATAGATTTTCTAGGTTCTTCATATTCAAAAGTTGCCGTATCAGGTCTACGATCTTTTAATGTTTCTCTACTAAATTCATCATACATATATTCTATATTATCTCCTTCATTTGTATATTCAAACTTAGAAACTAATGCCTCATCTGGCATCTTACCATATGGAAGACCTATATCAATTGTGTATGATATATCAGGGGGAGGCCCCTGATATTTTGAATAATCTACCATTTTAATTTTATTATTTTATTATTTTTATTTGAAAATGATACTATTAATTATATATATAACTATAATACTTTTATATAAAAATAAATTAACAAATAAATTAACGGTTAAATTAATAGATAAATTAACAGTTAAATTAACAAATAAATTAATAAATAAATTAACAAATAAATTAACAAATAAATTAACAAACACATTTATATTACAAAAATGTATATAAATTAGTTCGTATTTTTATGTATTTTTATATATTTTTATGGATTATTTTTTCATTTAATGAGCATATTTTTTATTTTTCTTAAGATTATTGATTATATTAATTGATTATATTAATTGATTATATTAATTGATTATATTAATTGATTATATTAATTGATTATATTAATTGATTATATTAATTGATTATGTTAATTGATTATATTAATTGATTATATTAATTTATTATATTAATTTATTATATTAATTGATATATGTTTTTTTGTAAAATTATCAAATGTAAAATTAAATTTAAATTTAAATTATTATTCTAAAAAATTATCATATGAAGATATTTCTATATTTTATATTATTTTTATATTATTTTTATATACTAATGAAAGTTAAGCTAATAATTGACGATAGAGAACGTAGTATATTTCCATATTTAGAAACTGAATTATATAATATTAATTATGTAGTGAAAAGAATTAATGTTGGTGATTATTCTATTATTAATTCAGATAATAAAATTTTGGCGTGTTTTGAAAGAAAATCCTTAGAAGATTTTTCTGCTAGTATTAAAGATGGACGTTATAGTAATAAAGAAGGAATGATAGAATTGAGAAATAAAACTGGATGTAGATTATTTTATATAGTGGAAGGTGATGCTTATCCAAAACCAAATAAAACATATGGAAATATTCCTTATAAATATATAGAAAGTGCTATATTTCACTTAATGATGAGAGATGGGTTCTATATTATAGAGACAAATAATATATTACATACTGCACAAAAATTGTCCCGTATGGTTGAATCTATAGAAAGATTAGATAAGGTTAATAAAACAAATATAACAAATGAAGATACTGATTTCATAGCTGATAATGAAGATGATAGTGTTGATGGAATAGTAGACAAAATATATGATGAAATTTATGGAACTAATCTTTTAAAAAAGTCAAATGTGTCATTAGGTAAGTCATTAAGTGAATCATTAAGTAAATCATTAAGTAAATCATTAAGTAAATCATTAAGTGATAAAATCGACAAAAATCCTGTCTGTAATTATGTTAATGATGTTAATGATGTTACTGATGTTACTGGTATTACTGATATACCAAATGAATTATTGGCACGTAGTAAAAAATCTGATATTGATATAGTAAGAGAATTATGGGCGTGTTTTAATGGTATATCTATTATTACTGCAGATGTATTTATAAATCAGGTTGCAATTATAGATATAGTTTGTAAGAAATTATCTAAAGAACAGATAGAAAATATAAAATATGCTAGTGGAAAAAAAATTAATAAACGTGTAATAGCTAGTTTATTATATATTTCATTAAATACAGAAATTAGATTACTATCATGTATACCAGGAATATCCGTAAAAACGGCAAGAGAAATATTAAGTAAAATAAGACTTAAACAAATATTAAGTTATGAAATTGAATCTATTGCTGTAATACTAGTAGGTAATAAAAAGATAGGAAATAAAAGAGCGACAAATATTAAGAGATATTTTTATTATAAAAAATAAAAAAAAATGAAATTTATATATCTAGTTATTTACTATTACATATTACAACAAGTCAATAATTATTTATCACATAATCTCAAGTAATTACATAATCAATGGCTTTTGTGTCTGATCCTATCTTTTCTACAGAATGTGAATTATGTGGAAAAGAAACGGATATTGATATGTGGGGGGGATCATTGTGTTTTGATTGTATTAAAAATGAACAATCTGATTATTGTAAATCATGTGGAGTAAAGACATATGACAATACATGGGGAAAAAATAGAGATTTATGCATTGGATGTCATCAACAGGAAGATTCTACAGAATGTAAATCGTGTAAAGTAAAAAAATATGACAATACATGGGGAAAAAATAGAGATTTATGCATTGGATGTCACCAACAGGAAGATTCTACAGAATGTAAATCGTGTAAAGTAAAAAAATATGACAATACATGGGGAAAAAATAGAGATTTGTGCATTGGATGTCACCAGAATGTAAATCATGTAAAGTAAAGTAATATGACAATACATGGGGAAAAAATAGAGATTTGTGTATTGAGTATCATCAGAATGTAAATCATGTTGATTATTTCTTATATAATTTATTCTAATCCATAATTTTCACCTACATTTAAGTCATTATCTCCCATATAATTTTCTTCTCCTTCTATCAAATCTATATCAACATCAAATTTATTTTTTAAAGGCTCGAATGTATCACCTAGATCATTTTCTTCCATATCATTAGTGGTTTCTAAGCCGGTATCATTATCATAATTTGAGTTATATGTTGTTGCATCTTTAAATTTATCTCCTTTTTTTGCGAATACATTCCAATTGAATTGACTATGTTGAGTAGTTAATTTATCTCTATTAAATAAATATTTAACTATATAATTAACAAATAATTCTCTTAATTTTTGTGTTTCTTTATTACTATATTTATATATTTTTAGACTCATATTAATTATTGAATATATAATAAAATCTACAACTTCCTTAGGTTTTTTATTTTTCTTGAACCAGATTAATTTTTCATTAAACTCATTATATATTTCTGGCATCATATCTGATAGTTTAGAATATTCATGATGTTTTATGCCACTTTGTTCTATTATTTTTACCAGATATTCAGGAGGTTTGCTCATTAATCCATATGTACGTAATCTATTATATTCGAATATATATTCTCTTACATAACTATCTAATTTAATTATTCTTATACTATTAATTGTATCTTCTTCTAATGGTACGTATGAACCAGATAAAACATCATTATAATCTATTTTTTCAATAGATCCTAAATTAGATAATATATGGATATTTGTTTTTAAAATTTTACTAAGTTCTAAAACATCATTATAATTAAATTGCCATGTAACAAATTCATTAGTATAATCGTGTGATATTGTTGGCAATTTTATTATTTTTTCTGTCTCTTGTTTTTCGCTTTTTTCTTCATAATATAATTTTTTATACTTTTCATAATATATTTTTGCTTCAGCTGTATATATATTAGAATCTATTTTTTTTATATTATCAATAGACAATCCACATTTTTTACATATGTTATTTTCAAATTCGTGTAATCCACCTTCTGGACACCTATTTTCATAAAATTTGAAAAAGTTTTTTATATTTTCTTTGGTTTTGAGTACCTTTATTATTTTTTCATTACTTAATTCATTAACTGATGATTCTAATATACCACATATTGAACATCTCTTATCAATATATGTATCAGTTATTTGTTTTTCTTGTATAATTTTGTTTATTTCACTTTTTGTTAATTCACTACCATTTTTATATATAAATTTGTTCCATATATGTTTATTACCATTTTCATCATATAATATACCTAAAGACACAGGTATATATTTGAATTTTATCAGTCCACTACCATCATGATATACGATGGATTTAATATGATTCATACAATTGTAATAAATTAATTGCAATTCATTGGTATGAAATAGATTATAATCTGCAGTATGTTTAGCTAATTTTTCGGAAAAATTACCTACATCATCATATGCGAAATTAAAATACAGTTTATATTTTATTTTATCATAAAATAGTTTAAAACTTTCTGCCTTATAACCCTTAACAACTTTACTATCCAGAAATCCTCCATATTCAAATTTAGGGATTTTATTAAATTTATCAATATGCCAAGTGGAAAAATTAGGTATTTTTATATTTTCATATATATCTTTAATTTTTTCTATGTTGACTTCATCACTTATATCATCAATCATACCATTACTTTTACCATTACTTATTTTATTACTTATTCTATTACTTATACCATTTTTTTTGTTAGATTTCTTCATTTGTTTTTTGCCTAATATGGACAAATTTATATTCATTATATACTCGAGTTTTTTACCAAGATCTTCTTTTTTATATCCTTTACCTATGTGATTAATCTCGAAAACATACTTATATAATGGATCTAATATTATTGACATATATATGTCATACACATTATTGGAAAACTGTAAAATATTAGAACCTTTTCCAGATATTAATTTATAAGCATCTATAAGTTTATTCTTGATGAATTCAGTAGTTATTCCTGATATTTTATTTATTAAAATATTTTTGGTATTTAATATGGTTATTGTAACACCTATTAAAAGATCTATAGGTTTTGATTTATCAATAATTTTTTTAACGTTTTTTAAATTTATTTCTAATGTTTTATTATTTAATATAAAATTTACCATATATGCATATCCATATATGGAAATGAATAATCTTTTTTTATTTTTTATATCATCTGTAGTATTAGTTTTTGATTTCATCAATTGTTGTTCTATATCAGCTATATATTCATAACAAACTTCAGTCATATCATTAACAATTTTTGATATATCAACGATAGTTTTAAAATAAAAACTTTTTATTATGGTAGTCATCTCTCCCCATATTTGATTTTTTAATGAATCTTCTATAGAACTATATTGCTCTGATTCTGTCTGAGTTACTGTTGATGAAGAGAATAATTCAACACTTTCTATAATTTCTCCACATATGAAACAATAATAATTACCTTGATAAGGTGTATCATCTACATACATAAATAATCTATTTCTCATTTCGTTAAAAGAATAATTTCTATTTTTTCCTATTTGCATTTCTGTTTGATCTATAATATGGGGGCATATTAAGTCAAAACCACAGTTATTACATTTTATAAATTTATTAATTTCTTCATTTGTTTTTTCATTTTTAATAATATTTTTTGTTGATATTTTTGTTATTTTATCGATATTAAAAAATTTTTTTAAATTATTATATGTAATGGCTAGTTGATTATTAGTAATTGCTTTTCTAAATTTTTTATGTAATTGTATATGTGGGCAAGTATTGCTAATAATCTCTTTCATATATTTTTGTTTTTTTTCATATACACTTATAATTATTTTTCTCTCTTTTTCCGTTAATAAACTTAGGAGTATTTTTGTACTTTCTTTTTTTATTTCATGTATCATTTTTTTGTCTAGTTCTTTAAGTCTTTGCTCTCCTAATTTATCACCAATTATTAATTTATAACTAGTTAGTTCATTTAATTCTTTCATATTTTTATTTTTTATAGTTTTGGAAATTTTTTCTCTTATTATATGACTACGTAATATGTCAATTTTTATCATTAATTTAGAAAAATCAGTTCCTTTTATTAAGAACATTCCATATATATTAAATAAACTTGTATTATTCAGCATATGCAATAGATTAGAAACATATTCTGTTGATATAATGGATTCAGTTGTATCTTCTATTAATTTTTTAAATCTAATATATTTTTCATCATATTTTAATAATTTTTTTTCGTCAGTTAACTGTTTAACTGGTTGTATTATGACAGAATAATTTTTAAATTCTTGTCCTAAAGTATTTGCTATAAATAATGATGTTTCAGCTAATCTATAATATTTTATAAATCTGACAAAATAATCAAACATATTTTCATAAATTGACATATTATTTTTTAATAATATATTTACTGGTAGATCTGCCCTAGTTCCATCTTTTTTTTCTATAAAACTACCATACGAATAATCTGGAGAATATTTACATGTTTTAGATATTAATTCATAATCATAAGTTCCCATATTAAGATAGTCTTTTAAATAAAGATCTATATAATTATACGTATCATTACATAATTTTGATATTCTAAGTCCTATTACTTTTATTTCTTCATTGCTTGGAACAACATATTTTTTTAAATTTTCTGTTATACAATATATAATATTATCAAATCTAATTTTTATATGTGTATATTGGATATTTTGTTCTTTTTTTGTATTATCATCTAACATAATTATAGGAATTATTATAAAAGTCTTATCTATATTTATTACATTTTTAAGTTCCTTAAATACCGTTTGACCTATTTGTATAGTTTTTCTCAGTAATAATTCAGATATATCTGGTTTTTTAATTTTATTTTTAAAATCAATATATTTTTCTATCATATATTTGAAATTATCAATATGATATACATCTAAAAATAAAGTATTTAATCTCTCAAGATAAATTTCTAGTTCTTCTGGTGTAAATTTATGAAAATTTTTTATATTTTCGATTTGTTCTATTACTTTTATTTCAGTAGTCATTTTTTAAAAGTTTAGATAATATATATATATATATTATTAAATTGTATTTAATTAAGTAATTTCTTAATTTAAACTTTTACTTTTTCTTTGAAAAATTAAGTTTAAATTAATTAATTACTTTTTTTGAGAAATTATTTAAAAGCTCAACTAAAATAAGTCCTAAAAGATCAAAAGTACAAACGAATTTTTCAAAGAAAAGTAATTGTTTTGGTTAAGTTTGAATTTCTTAATTAAACTTTGATTAAACTTTTAACCTTTTTTTTCTTTAGAATAAACTTTTAAAAGTTTAATCACTTTTTCTTTGAAAAATTAAGTTTGAATTAAGAAATTCAAGGTTAATCAAAAGAAAGAAAAAGATTTTCCAAAAGAATAAAATTTAGGTCCAAGTTAGAATTATCTATATACTTATTATCTATATACTTATTATCTATATACTTATTATCTAAACTTCTTTTTCTTTGAAATAAACTTCTTTAAAGAAGTTTATTTCAAAGAAAAAGAAGTTTAGATAATAAGATAGACATATTTGTATATAATGTAATCTATATTTATTAGAATCCATTAATTTTAATCCTCGTATTATAATAAATAAATATTTATTATATTCATATTTTATAATATAAATTATTTAATTATATTAGAGAAATGTCGTATTAGAAGGAATATATTTTTTGTATTGTTTTAGATATCGAATATATTTTGATTCATTAATATTATAGTATTTTGCATTCATATAAAGATTTAAATTATAACGCCTCTAATATTTTTGATATTTTTTTAGAAAATTAACCATAAAAATTAACTAGAAAATTAAATAATGATATATTATTTTGGAATATTAAATATAAAATTGAATTTTTATATAAAGATATTCATAATAATATTCATAATATTCATAATAATATTTGTAGAAAATAATGGATATTTTTACTCTTATAACAAATTTGAGAACATTCGATAACAGTTTGACAAAAGATTATGTAGATAATTTATCCTCTAGATTTTCTTTATATAATCGAGTTCGAATGGAATATTTAGAATCTTTATTACTCCCATACAATATTAAAATTAAATATGAAATAATACCTAATGACTTTAATAAAGAGGTTAAGGAAGAGGTTAAGGAAGAGATTAAGGAAGATATTAAGGAAGGTATTAAGGAAGATATTAAGGAAGATGTCAAGGAAGAAATTAATGAAAGAATTAAGGAAAAGATTAAGGAAGAAGTTAAAGAGGAAGTTAAAGAGGAAGTTAAAGAGGAAGTTAAAGAGGAAGTTAAAGAGGAAGTTAAAGAGGAAGTTAAAGAGGAAGTTAAAGAGGAAGTTAAAGAGGAAGTTAAGAAAGAGGTTAAGGAAGTTGAGAAAAATTCATCTTTACAAAATAATTCTAGATATAAAAATTTAGATGATAATATTACGATTAGACGAATTATATTGACACAAAATAGAAAAATGAGTGATTTTTCACATAAGATTACATTTCAATGTAATGGATTAATTTTAGATGCTAGCAATAACTGGAATCCATTAGTTATACCTACAAATGCATTTAATATAAAGGCAAGTTTAAGAAATGTTTCTAAATATTATAATGAAGGTAAATATAAAATATATGGTGTGTATGATGGTACTATTGTTAATTTATATTATTATAATGATAAATGGAACATAAGCACTACTAATGGATATGAAATGAATAATTTAAAATGGATGAGTAATAAAACATATTCTAAAATGATTAATGAAGTGCTTAGTATATATCCAAAATTTTCATATGATAAATTAGATAAAAATTATAGTTATAGTATAGGATTTAAACACCATGATAGCCATATATTTTCATTGAATGAAAAGCAACATGCTTGGTTTATACAGAAATCAAATCTCAATACTATGATAGTTGATAACGTAAATACGATTGAATTGCCGAATCAGAGAATTATTAATATGAATATTTCGTATAAAGAGTTAATAAATATTAATGACAAAGCATTAAGAAATTATTTACGCATGCAAGAACAGCCAATACATTATGGTTATATTTTTAGAGGTTCATTTGAGGAATTAGGTGAAAATAGCAATATATTAATAGAGTCTTCATTAATGAAAAAAATAAGACAATTAGTTTATAATTTACCACATAAAGATGAATTAATATTTAACAATGAAAATATAATAGATTATATTACATTGCGAGCTTATTTAAATTATAGTAATAGTAAGGTTTTTATTGATTTATTTCCACAATATAGCAGATATTATGAAAAATATAAAAATTTTATTAATGAATTAGTTAATCGCATATTACAATGTTATAGAAATAAAAATATTAAATTAAAACCCGATCAGAAAATAGATGGATTAGCAACAATATTTATGCAACATATAAATAAAAATGGTGCAATAAATCCATTTGATGATATATGTAAAAATATTATATATGATTATATAGTTGATATAGAATATATAGATTTATATAGTAAGGTATTTGGTATAAAATAATTGGACAATAAATAATTAAAATTAAAATTATAATTAATTAATATAAATTTTAATTATAATTGATTAATAAAAAATTAAAATTATATATCAGTTTATAATATATATAGAACTTTATAACACAAATATTATTTAATCAAATTTAATACTATAAACAAACATATGGACGAATATAGGAGTGACGCTACTTTACGACATTTTCATACGAGATCGGCTGGTTTGTGTGCCAAGGCACCAATACAAACAGGATCCCCAGTGAATGTAAATTTTTATGTGCAATATGATCATCCTAAAACGAGAGCAGAAATTACTGGAGATAAATTTACATATATGGGAACAAGTACAAAACCTACACAAAATAATATTATAAAGGCTAGAAAAACTTCGCAATTTTATATGTCTGATAATTAAAAAAAATTATAAATATTTATTAAATAATAAAATATTTATAATTTTTTGTTGTTAATTATCGATTGTAAATTTCAAATTTTGAATGTATAATTAATAATTACAGTATTTCTTTTTTTCATTATCACAAGTTTATTAATAATCAAATTAATTTTAATCTTATTTCTTGTATAATTTGTCCATATTTATAATAAATTAGTAATGATAAAACATTTTTTCTAGTTAATTTTTCAATTATTCTAGAGAAATTAAAAAGAGTATTTAAATGTTTTTTTTTAAATGTTTTTTAAATGTTTTTTAAATGTTTTTTAAATGTTTTTTAAATGTTTTTTAAATGTTTTTTAAATGTTTTTTAAATGTTTTTAAATGTTTTTAAATGTCTTTAAATGTTTTTAAATGTTTTTAATTATATTTAATATATTATTCAATGATCATTAATTAATATATTGCCAATAATCCAAACACATTCACAATCTCCTCCTATCATATAATATTAATTTTATTATATATTAATATTAATATAAATATTATTATAAATATAAATATAAATATATTTATAATAATATTTATTTAATATACTAATTTTAATGGTAAAATACCCAATAAAATATAGTATAGATATATATATAATAAGCAATTCCATTCAATTTTATATTTTATAAATGAATGAATTAGTAAAAGAACTTAGTGGTAAATATTCGAGGGAACATTTATTACTAATAAATATTCCTAATATAAAAGTATCTTTAGAAGGATCAACAGCTAAAAGAATAGTTTTTAATGGACAAATTATACGATATAACTACTTATTTAATAAAATTAATACAATAACTACAGTATTTAAGGTTACTCGTGATAAGACATCTGCGATATATGCATTTTTATTTTCAGAAGTGAATGAGAATAAAATAGATCATAAATTTGTATCTACTGGGCCTACATTTACATCGATGGATGGAGAATATCGTCATAAAACGATACCTATGGAAAAAATATATGAAATTTTTGAATACTATGAAAAACAATTAAATATAGTTGAAGATCTTATATTAGAAAAGTTAAATAATAATGAGATAGAATTTCGTGTAGAATTTTTCTATCCAGAAGAAATTGATTTAGATAGAAGGGATTTTGAGGAATCTATAAATACATTACGTTTATCTATAAAATTTTATATATTATGTTGGACTTATGATTTCCATCAAATACATAATAAGGTAATGGAAAATCATATAAATCCTGCATATCAATATATAATCTATGAATCAAAGGATATCCCAGTATATGAATATTTAGTTAATTCATTTCCTAATTTACCTTATGAAAAAAAAAATAGTTATGAAGAAATGATATATACATTTAGTAAATATGGTGATATTAGTGCTATTAAGAGGGGGGTTGTGTATCCTGAGACTGGTCAAAAAATAATACCAGTTACTTTTAATGAGGCTAGTAATCCAGGGGATATTAATTTTGACATATGGAGAGAGTTATGGATAATGATAAATATTACTAATTTAATTATTAATTTTATATCTCCTAGTTTTTCAATGTTTAATAATTGGTTTTATGTACAAAATTCTAATTCTGGTTTATATGATAATTATTCAATATATATGAAATATAAACATAGTGAAATATCTGAAGCGATCCATAAACAATTAATAGAACTTGATAAAATAAATTATGTAAATGAGGATCCAAGTATAGGTCCAATTAGTGGGAAGTTTCTCCGCATGAGTGGAAAAATAAAAAAATCTATAAATTATTTGGAATCATCAATAAGATTAACTAATTTATCAATAGCATTACATATGGAACATGTAGGTAGAACTTTACGGGATATTCCCACATTAGTGAAAAATAATAAATTAACACCAGGATTTGATAAATTCTTTAATACTTATGAGTCATTTTGTAAGCATTTATTTGAATATATATATGCATTTTATTGCATTAATACAAAATTAGAAATAATGCATGGTGATTTGCATTTAAATAATGCAACTATATTTATGTTATATAATTTATTTACAAATACAACGCAATTATTTGATAATCCATTAATTGTATATAAATTAGTTGATGATTTATTTGTATTTCCCCATTATGGTCTATATAGTGTATTGATTGATTTTTCTAGAGGTATTACTAATAATAAAGTTCTTTTGGAAAAAGATTTTGGTAAAGTATATGCAGATAGATTTTATCATGAACAAAAAAACAGGGTTGTACGTATGTTAAATAATTATCTTCCAAATTTTATGGAAAAATATTCAGATGAATTAATTTCCCTTATATTAAGAGATTTTCCTCTTGTATTTAAAATATTAACTGCTATAGATTCTTATGCTATATGTAGAGGTATATATACGATGTTTGAAGTAGAATTTAAAGAAACATTGAAAGGTGAAAAAGAATTAAAAATACCTAAAGCTTCCAAACAATTATTAAAACAAATAGAAACATATTCACTTACTTATATAATTAAGCAATTAACACTGGCTATTAAAGGAGAAATTAAATGTGATGATATAGAATATCCAAATTTAGAAATTTTACGTAAATATTTTTCTAATTTTATAATAAAAGATGCAAAAGATATTAAAGGCTATGTATTAGATGCTTTTAATTCAAATAATGATATTAAATATGGTATACAAAAATATGAAAATTATCCTTATATGCTTAAAATTGAACCAATATTAGAATTAAGAAAAAAATATGGCATTCAGAAGGATGTTAAAGAGTATAAACAAGTTCTTGAAGTATTAAAAGAAATGCATGTAATGGCAATAAATGATGATGATATTTCAGCACTTAGTGATAAATTTACTGCCAGTAGAACTCCAATAATTGAAGATAGATCATGGATGTTCGAATAATATTACATTCTCTTAATTTAACAAGTCTATAAATACTAAATATTATAGATAAGCGGATTAAAAAAAAATAATAAATTTAAATTGAATATCTAAATTATATAATATATAGATAATATATAGATAATATATAGATAATATAAAATATTTAAACAATGAAATTTTGTGAACAGTGTTCATCTATATTAACTCCTAATACTAAATCAGGTTATTTAATGTTTCATTGTAGATGTGGTTTAATATATAAAAGTGAACCTAATGATACATTAAGATTTGAAGAATATATGGAGTCTAGTGAATCTAAAGAAAAATATAAAGCTTTCATTGATAATTCAGCGTTCGATCCAGCGGGACTTAAAGTTGATAAACTATGTAAAGAGTGCAATATGCCATATTTAACAATGATAAGAGTTGGTATTGATGAAATTCCAATGTATACATGTACATGTGGAAAAATATATAAAACCGAAGATTTATACAAGTGATATATTTTTATCAATATAAGTATCAATTAATAATTATCAATTAATAATTATCAATTAATAATTAGCCAAAGATTTATTTATATTATTTATTTGTCAAAAAAATTATAAAGTAGAGAATTAAAATATATATTAATATAATATATTATACATCATAATGAATTGAAAAAGACATTTTGTTAACATCCCAAAATTCATAATATTCATTGAGAATATTTTTTTCTTGATCATAATATTCTCCCATTTTTCTTCTTAGTTCTAGTGGACATTTTCTTTCCATTAATTCTTTTTTTGCGATACTTATAGAGTTATCTAATATACCTTTATCTACTAATGATATATCATCGAGAGATATTTGTTGTGCTCGTTCACTTATAATTTCACACATTTCAAATTTAGTTAATATATTAGAGCTTTTACGATTTTCTGATTTGATTATTATTATATTTTTATGATACTTAGTTGGAATTTGTTGTTGTATATCATCTTCTTCAATATAATTATTTTTTGTATCATTAATATCAGTTTCTGCGTTTGTATCAGTTTCTGCGTTTGTTTCATTTGTTGTATCATATTCATCAACATCTGTTTCAGCAACATCTGTTTCAGCGACATCTGTTTCAGCAACATCTGTTTCAGCGACATCTGTTTCAGCAACATCTGTTTCAGCTAAATCTGTTTCGGCAACATCTGTTTCAGTAGCACCAATAGTTTTATCGGTTTCATAATTACTATCATAATCACTTTCATAATCACTTTCATATGTGGATGATTTAGCTTTAATATCCATTATAATAATTATTAATGATATATATATATTTATATTCAATTATATTTTTAAATTATAAAGATATTAATAAAAGTTATATTAATGAAAGTTATAATATTAATGAAAGTTATATTAATGAAAGTTATATTATGAAAGTTATATTAATGCCTAAAGTTAAAGAAATTGTTAAATATATTATAATTTTCAATTATATAAATTTTAAATACTATGATTATGGAATTAAATGAACAAGTTGATAAAAAGTATATGGTTAAATGTTGTGTGTTTACATTTAGTTTTTATTAGGAATAGTATTAAGAATAGTATTAAGAATAATATTAAGAATAATATTAAGAATAATATTAAAAATAATATTAAAAATAATATTAAAAATAATATTAAAAATAATATTAAAAATAATATTAAAAATAATATTAAAAATAATATTAAGTTCTATTCTAACATATACTAATTTGTTTCCAATGATTATAGGTTTATTTATTGGATGAATACATAGTAGCAATTTTTATTAAAAGTTTTATTGTAATAATAAAATCATTGATGTATCTATTAATACATTTACATGTAAAATTAATGGATATATTATAAATCTATATACTAATAATATAGAAAACGAATAAAATATAAATTAGATGCATTTACGTGTAAAATAGAAAAATATGTATATTAAATAATTTCATATTTTTATATTAGAATTTTTTTTTCCATAAGTATACCTTCAGAAATTTCAATGGAAAATTCTGATTTGGTTTTAAATGCAATAAACTCTAATTATGATTCTAATTTAGTTACTAACTTTAATAATGATATAACCAATGAAGATATAGATTTAATCATACAAAGTAAAGTTTCAAACAATATGAAGCAATTAAAAAATTTTATATGTGATTCTATATATATATCATCCAATAATGATGATAATGTGATAGATCAATATTCAGGGAAAAAATATAAATTTCCATCTAATGCTATAGGAAAGTTTTTTGAAATTATTAATAAATGTAGAAAAGAGAAACAAATTTTGCATTGGTGTGAACGTCAAGATGTTGATTCAAGTGGAATTATGCTTGATTTTGATAGATATCAAACAGGTAATGAAAGAGAGATAACGGAGATACATATATATAAACTTATACAGAGAATAATAGGTATATTAATTAATATTTTAGATTTTAAAAATATTATTGATGTACAAACAAATGAATCCAAAGCACAAATAAATTGTGATTATGAATTTAAAGTTTTTGTAACACAAAAACATCAAATAGAAATCCAAACAGATGAAAAACATAAAAATACATATAAGGATGGAATACACATATTAATACCAGAATTATGGATATCTAGAGGAACAAAAGATTATTTAATAGGAGAAATAATTAAGCAACGTATATTAAGTAATATATTTAGGGATATTAATCATATAAGTAATGCTGAAGATATGATTGATAAATCTTCTAAATATGTTCCGGTAATGTTTTATGGAAATGTTAAAAGAAATGTAACGACTCCAGCATATAAACTCAGTTATATATATAATGTAACAATTGATTTAAATGATGAACAGACATCTCCAATAATAATGAAAAATAATATTAATGATGTGGATGAAAAATATAATCTAACATATGAACTAAGTATAAGTACTTATTTGCCAATATTATCTGATAAAAATACATGGCTTAAAAAGATATCAATAAAATGTAAGAATGATATTATAGATAAAATAAAACTTTATAATGATGTATCAGGGGATGATATAATATCGAGAGATGAATTAGATGAAATAGAAGATTCAGTAAATTTGTTGAGTATAAATGATGCTGAGGCATCATATATGAAAGATATATTATTGCTTATAGATAAAAAGTATGCTGAAAATTATGATACTTGGATAAAGGTTATTTGGGCGCTAGCTAATACATCTCAAAGATATAAATCATTAGCATATTTATTTAGTCAAAGATGTCCAGAGAAGTATTCAAGAAAAGCAATAGATGATATTTGGGATGATGCATTGGTTAATTCAAAAAATAATCCCATAACTAAACGTACATTGATACATTGGGCGAGGGAAACAAATCCAGATAGATTCAAAGCTGTTACGGATAAAAATTACCAAGGGAGATTATTAAAATATGCTCTAGAAAATGATGGAATAATAGAACATTCAAGTGTATCATCAATATTATATCTTATGTTAGAAGATAAATTTGTAACGGATAAAGAACTAACTAGGGATAACGAAAAAATATATTGGTATGAGTTTATAACAGATGGACAGGATCATATACATGGGGAGATTTATAAATGGAGAAAAGAAAAAAATCCAACAACATTACATTTATATATTTCTGATCATTTACCAAAAGTATATAAAAAAGTAGAAGATATGATAAAAGAACACACAACCAATGAAACTGATGAAAATAAAATAAAATGGCTTAAAATGGTATATACTCGTTTTAAAAAATGTAGACATGATTTAGGCAATAATAGTAATCAATCTTCAATTATAAACCAATGTATATACAGATTTATGAAAAGAGGATTTATCAAATCATTGGATGATTATGAGAATGTTATAGGTGTTGGTAATGGTGTTCTTATATTAAGTCCTGAACCTAAATTAATAAGGGGATTTCATGATTATAAAATATCATCTAGTATATCAGCTGATTATATGCCATATGATCCTAGACATCCAAAGATTATAGAAATAGAAAATGCATTCAAAAACATATTTATAGAAAATGATGTATATGAAAAAATGATGATGATGTTATCAACTGGTGTTGATAGAAGACCAGTTGATCCATTGCTTGTTATGTTAGTTGGTGGAGGATCGAATGGCAAATCAACTATTATAGAAATGATGTTAAATACTTTGGGATCAACATATGGTTATAAAGCACCAGCAGGATTAATACTTGAATATGGTAGTAAAGCTGAACAAGCTAATAGTGCACAATATAATATGAAGGGGAAAACATCAGTATTTTACGATGAATGTGATCCTGGTCAGAAAATGAATACCAAGCGTCTTAAAGACGTAACAAGTCCAACTCAGACAGGACGTGATTTACACCAGATACAAGAGAATTATCACGCATCTGCTATACATTTCTATATGAGTAATTATAAGGTAATTATAGATACTACTGATCATGGTACATGGAGAAGAATATTATTTTATTTAAATAAGATTAAATTTGTTAATAGGCCAGATCCAAATAATCAGTTTGAAAAGAAAGCAGATAAAAGATGGATGTTTCAGTTTCCTCATGATCCAGAATATAAAATGGCATTTTTATCTATATTAGTACATTGGAACGAAATTTTATATAATAAATATGATTATGACGTACATGCTATACCTAGTGAAACATTAGAAAAAGAAACAGAAGCATTCAGAAATGAAAATGATAAGATAAATAGATTCATAACAGAATTAATGGTAAAATCATCTAGTAGTGATCAACTATCTATAAAAATTATAGCTGCAAAATATAATGAATGGCATCATGATAATACTGGTGGGCAAGCAGGTGATATAGATGAATTAACGGAAAGATTCTTAAATTCTAAATTAGCTAATCAATTTATTAAAACAAATAATGGTGGATATATACTAAAAGGATATAAAATTCTTAATGATCCATATGATAATATTAGTAATTATGAAGAAAATGTGATTAATTACGATCTAAGGGAACAATTAAAAAGCGATATAGCTAATAAAGATGAGGTGTCTAATAAAACAAACATATTAAATGTAGAATTAAATAGTATGTTCACTGATGTTCAACTTGAACAAGTTATAACTAACAAAATGTTGGAAAATGATCGTAACACAACAAATTCATTAAATACATTAAATACATTAAATACATGTGATAATGTAACTAATGATATTTTTCATAATGTTAATAATGTTAATAATATCATTGAAAATACTATGAAAAAAATAAATAAAGAGAAATCGGCACAAAATATGGTTAATAATACAATAATAATAAATGATATTGATGAAGCAAATGATAATGTAACAAATGATATTGATGAAGCAAATTATAATGTAACAAATGATATTGATGATAAATATGATATAACAGATGATAATGATGATAAATATGATATAATAGATAATAATGATGATAAAGATAATGTAATAGATGATAATGTAGCAGATAATTTAGAATATGAAGATGATGTGGCAGATGATGTAGAAGATGATGTAGAAGATGATGTAGAAGATGATGTAGAAGATGATGTAGAAGATGATGTAGAAGATGATGTGGCAGATAATGTAGAAGATGATGTAGAAGATGATGTAGAAGATGATGTAGCAGATGATGTAGCAGATGATGTAGCAGATGATGTAGCAGATGATAAAAAAATATTTAAAAATAAATATGATGAATGTATAAAGGAATTTTCATTTATTATTGATAATGTTAGTAATGATTCTGAATCTAATTAAATAACGATTATATAATTATTTTGATCATTTGTGATCATTGAATTATAATTCTTTCTTTTGCCACCAATTATTGTTTCTTTAATTATGTATCCTTTTTTATCTTTCTTTAAAAACATAGTCACATATTTTTTTCCAATTATAACATTGGTAACATTTTCGCTTATTTGATTATATAATGGGGTTGGTTTATCATCATTAGATTTTATAGCACATAATCTATAATATTGTTTTATTCTTTCCATATTACAACAAATAATTTTTAAATTTTTTATTGTATATTAATGATAATAAAATAAAAATGATTAATTACTTATTGATATTTAATTGATTATTTTGTTTCATTTTTTGTGTATTTACTTTTTGGATCCCCAAAAATTACTTGTGTTTTTACATTTTTTATATAGGTAAGTTTTTTTAGTTCATTTTTTTGATTTTTTATTATGATATTCTGCATTTCTAATATTTTTTCATAATAATTATAATTATCATAATTATCATAATTATATTTCATTATTATAATGAAATTTATTAAGTATTGGTGATATGTAGGTATTGTGTAGGTATTATGTAAATATTGTGTAGATAATGTGTTTGAACTTTAACCTTTGGAATAAGTGAGAAATTAAGCAAGTTGGAAAATAAAGGGATTTATTTTGGTTAAGCTAATATCTTAATTTTTCTTAAACTTTTAAAAGTTTATTGTAATTTTTCGAAGAAAAGTAAAAGCTTATTTTGAAACATAAATTATTAAATATGATTTATATAATATATATTTCAATTTTAATTAAAATGTATATTAAGTAAAATTAAGATCTATATTGACAAATCCATCGAGGCTACTGATACGTTCAGCCTTTATATCATACATTTTGCTACTCGTATTATATTTAAGCATTAGTCTATCATAAAGAATATATTTAGGTAATGTTTTATAATCGATTCCATATTTTTCATTTTTTGCTCGTGTTAATTCTTTATCGCTGAACATAGAAGGGATTTTAATACTACCTGCTGTTATTTCATACTTATATGTTTCTTTATTATATATTGCGATATTATTGCGAAATCCTTCATATATACAATATTTTATTTTTATAATTTCATTTATGAATTTATCTTCTTCTATATCAATTATAGATTTATTATTTGTCATAACATTTAATCCTATATTTAACATAGTTTCGATTAAATTATCTCTTACATTTATAAAATTAATTAATGATTCAAATTTTATATTAATTGTTTCACTAAATTCAACTAAATCATTATAAAAATTATCTTTATTTGATTTACGTATTATATTACCTATTGCTGTGAATAAAAATAATCCATTAATAAAATCATCACATATTAGCATTTTTGTTTTAAATATAATTCTGTCACTTGGTCCACCAAGTAAAAAGCTTGGAAAGCTATTTTTATATATATATACCCAATCTATTGGATTTTTATGTTGAAAATCACTGGCACTCATTTGTACATATGTGGCTATGCTAATGATATCGAATATATTGCAACCCCAAAAATATGCAGATAGTATCATTCTTGCGACTTCTGGTCTATACATGGTGAATTTATTTGCTAATTTACCTAATTCTGTGATTTTGCCTTGAGAATTACAGAAACCAAGTAAGTAGCACTTTTCAATTGAATAATGAACATTATCAGAGGGTAATCTGTCAATAAGATCCAAATTATTAATATTGAAATCATCTCCTTCTATAACCATAGAATTTAAAATAACACTAGTTGTGTCATTAAGTATTAAATCAGAAAATTGATATGGTAATAATTTTTTATATATGGATTCTGTATATAGTGGATAAAATTCTCCTGGAAATTTTCTACCAACACGCCCTTTCCTTTGTTCAACTCGATAAATATCTACTGGTTTATTTAATAAAGCTGTTGCCCCAACTATAGAATAAAATTCAGTACCTCGATGATATCCACTGTCTATTACATATTTTAATGTATCAATAGTTAGTCCAGTTTCTGCTATACTGGTGCTCATTATAATTTTTCTAAATGGAGTTAATATTTTATTTTGTATTTGTATTTTAAGTTTATTAGCTGGAATAAATGTTTTTATATAATCAGATGTATTATTTGCAACAGCACTACTATCTATTTTTAATATATCTATAACTTTGCTATCACGTAATGCAAGGTCTTCATTATATTTTTGTAATTCTTTTTCTATTTCTATCATTTCTTTCATACTTGGCATGAATAATAAAATATCAGATTTATCACTATCATCACTTAGATTTTTTATATGTATGTCTTTAATAGTATCTATGGAGCTTTTTATATAATTTTCTGATGGATCTTTTAACCAGTGTGTAATTTTAGGATATGCAAAACCCTGTACTTGTATATAATTAATAAGTCTAGATAATCCAAAATATTCTATAAATTTATCTGGATCCATAGTGGCACTTGTGCATATAATAAATGGTAAATTTGGATTATTTTTATTACGTATAAGAAATTTTTTTAAACTAAATAACGCTTGTGCGAGTTCTATAGACATTTCATGAACTTCATCAAATATTATAAAACTATATTTTTTTATTAATTCTTCATCTGTAAGTAATTTAAATTGTAAAGTTAAACTTCCTATAGTCATAAATAATACACCAGTTTTAATTTTTCTTTTACTAGGACCAGTTTGATATCCTATGGTTTTTCCAAATATCATGCTCTTATATGCTGGTATTTTTGCAATTTCTTTTGCATTATTTATTGCTGTTATTACTCTTGGTTGTGTTACTGCTATAGTTTTTTTGCTTTTTGAATAAAAATTATCATATAAATATGGTGGTAATAATGTGGTTTTACCACTAGCAGTATCAGATTTTAATATTAGAACCCGATTTTCTATGCCATAAGTATTAAGTCTTTTTTTAAACCAATCAATAATATAATCAATTGGTATAATATCATCCAATTCATTTTGTTTATCAGAATCAATAGATACTAATCTTCCTTTTTGTAATAAAGTTGGCAGTGGCATAATTTATATTTTTTTATATATATAAAACTAATATATATATATATTAGTTTTATATATATAAAAAAATTGAAATTACTGATAATTAATCATAACTATATAATAAAGTAATATAAACAAGAGATATTTTAACAAAGATAAGTTATTTAGTACAAATCACTAATGAAGATGACAATTTTATTTTTTTTAATGGAAAAATTTATTGAAAATTGGCATTTCAAAATATTTTACACAAAAATTACATTATAATAGCATATATAAATTAATAATATAGATAAAATAAAAATAAAGTATTCAAACTATAATTAATGAAACTTTTTATATTAAATAAAATTATATTATAAATAAAAATTGAATTAAATATAAATAATAATATAAATAAATTAATAACTATATGAATAATTTAAATAATGATACATCAATAGTTTCAAAAAATAATATTATTAATGAACCATTTAAACAAGAAAAGGGATTAAAAAGAAATACAATTGATAAATATTATACAAAACCATGTATTGTAGAACAATGTATTAAATTAGTTAAAAAATATATTAATATTTCAAATAATGATTTAATTATTGAACCAAGTGCTGGTAATGGATCATTTATAGAAAATATAAAAAAATTATCAACTAATTATAAATTTTATGATTTAGAACCAGAACATAATGAAATATCTAAACAAGATTTTTTAGAATTAGATTATAAAAAACTAAAACAAGAATTTGCAAGTATTCATATTATAGGTAATCCGCCATTTGGACGTCAAGCATCATTAGCAATAAAATTCATAAAAAAATGTTGTTTATTTTCTAATAGTATATCATTTATACTTCCTAAAAGTTTCAAAAAATATAGTATGAAAAAAACTTTTGAAAAACATTATCATTTAATATATGAAATTGATTTATTAGAAAATTCATTTTTAGTTAATGGTATAGAAAGTGATGTCCCTTGTATTTTTCAAATATGGAAATATAAAGAAGAAATAAGGAATGAAATAGATAAAAAAATACCATTAAATTTTAAATTTGTTAAAAAAGAAGATAATCCAGATATTTCATTTCGTAGAGTTGGTGTTAATGCAGGAACAATAATGAAAGAAATAAATGATAAAAGTGTTCAATCACACTATTTTATTAAATTTACAAATAATAGAACAATTGATGAAAATATAAAAAAATTAAAATTAATAAAATTTAATTTTAATAATACTGTTGGACCAAAGTCTATATCAAAACCAGAATTAATAGACGAATTTAATAAATTATTAATATAAAAATAAAAATGAAAATTATAATGTATTATTTAAATGTCCTACTTCAAATAATTTATATGCTTTATTTTTATTACTAGTAAATTTTATTATATAAAATACATAATAATTTACTTTTTTGTATTATTTTTATTATTAATTAAATATTTATATATTGTCTACATCTTCATAAATATAATTGGTTTATTCCAATAACATACTAATCAGGTATTTTAGATGTAATACACAATAAATTAAATCCACATTGTTTTTCAAAACAAATTTCAAATCTTTCATTATTTAATTTTAAATTATTATAAATTAATATAATTATATTTTTTAAATAATATATTAAATAATATATTAAATAATATATTTAATATATTAAATATACATTTACATATGGGTAACTGCATATCTTCTTCTACTAGTTGTATTGGACAGCTAGTATCAATTCCTAATGATGGAATAGAACTT